>Ga0265299_10000351_pt1 | contig 58934 bp, 47 predicted proteins | sample AusTroGonzalo_MG_4_FD_193485 | JGI IMG/M metagenome (GOLD analysis project Ga0265299, IMG submission 193485) | Bovine rumen microbial communities from tropical cattle in Woodstock, Queensland, Australia - Gonzalo_02 | ecosystem: Host-associated > Mammals > Digestive system > Stomach > Rumen ...
GATCATGGAGACTATTGAGACCATGGAGGCGCTTTGGGCCAGAGATACGAAGTAGGCGTAATCGGCCAGGGTCAGGAAGACGGCGATGAAGATGATGGGCCACTTCCATTGGAAGGGGGTGGTGTGTTTCCGGGTGGGCCACCAGAGGGTGAAGAGGATAACCGTCATTAGGGCCAGCTGGTAGAAGTTGCTCCAGGCCTGCACGAACATGTTGTTGAAGCGGCCCAGCAGGTACTTGTCAAACAGGGCGCTGACGGCTCCCAGGACGGTGGCCATGATGACGCAGAACACCCATTTGTTGCGGGTGAATGAGATGCCCTCCTTCTTGCCGCTGACGCTGAGCATGTAGAAGGAGATGACGGCGATGATAACACCTATCCACTGATAGAGGTTAAGGCGCTCACCAAACAGCAGCAGACCACCCAGCAAAACGATGATGGGACGGGTGGCGTTGATGGGGCCGAAAAGCGTGATAGGCAGGTGTTTCATGCCAAAGTATCCGAATATCCAGGAACCCAGCACGATGAACGCCTTGAGCATGAGAAGGCGGTGCAGTTCCCAGCCGGCAGTGGGTACAAAGAAAATGCTGTCGTTCAGCACGCCTGTCGTGGCAGACAGGAGCGTGAACGGCAGCATTAAGAGTGAGCAGAACAGGGTGTTGAACCAAAGAACGGGAATAACCGCGTTCTCCTTGAGGGATTGCTTCTTAGCTACGTCATAAAGTCCCAGAAAGAGGGCCGATAAGAGAGCTAATCCCAACCACATGACCTGTCTACCGCTTTATCAGAATTTATAGCTCAGACCAACACCCAGAATCTCCTTGAACTGAACCTTGGCACCATGCTGAACGCCGGCGTCATCAAAAGTCTTGATGTCATCGTCATACTTGAGTGTTGACTGGAAAGTCACGGTGAGCATGCTGGTTACGTTCAGGCCAACCAGTACATCCCAGTTTACATCAATCAGACCGAATGAATCATCGTACGGAGTAAAGAGGTCAAGAGTGGACTTGATGGTGAGCTTGTCGCTGAGGAGGCTGTAGTTTACAGTACCCTTGAAGCTTGAACCAAGCTCAAAACGTGTCTTCTTGCCTGCATCCAGACCGTAACGGGTGGAGTAGAGGGTGTCATTGACCATTGTCATCTTGCCCGATACGGGTGAGTAGTAGGCGCTGATATGGTCGTTGGGCTTGTAATCAATACCGACTGAGAGGTTCAGGTAACCAGGGGTGAGGAATTTGGAGATAAGCTCACGTTCCTGGCCCGAATAGTCATAACCGTAACCCATCTGGGTCTTGAAATCAAGCAGAGCTGCATAGTAAAGCTTGTCTGAAATCTGACGTCCGTATTTGGATGAGAGATTCAGATTATCAATGTTCTTGCGCCATTTTGTGGCATCGGTGTAGTTGAGACCGTAGTTGGCGCTCAGATCATTGTCCCAGGCACTCTTACCCTGTTTGTAATTGAGAGAACCGTTGAAGTAAACGTTGGTTGCAATGGAGTTTTCACCACCCTCACTCCAATTGGTGAAGGATGTCTGAGAGAAGTTGATACCGGTAAGGCCACTGTGTGTCCACGCGGATTCTTCCTGAGCTGAGAGGCTCAGCGGCAGCAGGGCTGCCAGAAAGAAAAGTGTTTTCTTCATAATTCCGTCGTTTTAGGATTATTGTGCCGTAAAATTAGACAAAAAACGTATATGGTGTTATTTCTTGCCGGCAAGAGAGTTTCCTGCAAGATAGCAGATACCTGCAACAATCATACCGTTGATTGAAGGAATACCCCAGTGAAGCGTGTTGGCTACGACAGCTCCCAGAACTACACCAATCACTGAAGCCCAGTTTACGGTGCTGATCTTAACGTCATCGGACATATACTCCTTACGGTTCATAAGGTAGCTGATGATGAGGATTGCGCCGATGGGAGGCAGGGTGCAGTTAAGGATGTTGAGCCAGTTGCAGAAGTTCCAGTAGAGCCATACGGCTGAAATGGTTCCGATGATACCGGCCAGAAGCACCATGGTCTTCTTGGACCATCCAAAGATATTTGAAAGACCCAGACCTGATGAGTAGAGGGCGTTGTCATTGGTTGTCCAGATGTTGAGACCCAGTACAATCACAGCCATGTAGAAGAGGTTAAGGTTAAGCATAACCTCAAAGATGTCATTACCGTCTACATAGATGCTGGATACGGCACCAAAGAAGAACATAAGTGAGTTGCCCAGGAAGAAGGCGATAACGGTTACGATGCAACCAACCTTGGCACTCCTGGCAAAACGGGCAAAGTTAGGTGTAGCGGTACCTCCCGATACGAAACTACCTACTACTAGTCCGGCTCCGGCAATGATACCCAGTGAACCGTCTCCGTAATTTGCGAACTGATCCAGGAAGGTTGAGTCACCGCGCTTAACGGCAAGTACCATGGCAGCGGTACCCAGGATGGCAACCAGAGGAACAGCCACGTAACTTACAACGGTAAGACTCTTGATGCCGAAATATGCACTGGCGGTCATGAGAAGACCGGCAATGGCAACCAGGATATAACCCTGATAGGGCATGTGGTCAGGAGTAACATCCAGATGCATGAGTTCCTTGGCTACAGGAATGGCAAACATGGCCAGACCTACGCCGAACCAACCCATCTGGGTGAAACTGATCATGGCGCTGGGCAGCCAGCTACCCTTACGGCCGAAACTGCGGTGTGCCAGCATGTCAAGGGTAAGACCGGTTTCTGCACCGATATAACCCAGTGTGCCGGTGTAAGCGCCCAGGATGATACCTCCAAGTATCAGGGCTCCGATAAATCCTCCAAAATTAAGGCCGGCAGCAAGATTCTGACCAACCCACATACTTGCTGAGAAGAATGTGAATCCCAGCATTACCATAAACATACTCAGATTGCTTTTGCGACCCTCGGGAGTCACTCTGCTTGATGTAAAGTCTACATCCGGTTTCTTGTAAGCCATATCTTAAATATTTAGATGTGAAATCATTTGTTGATTGTACTGTATGCCTTGAGAGCCTTGCGGAATTCGCTCAGACGACGTTCTGCGATCACGCGGATATCCAGGTCCGATGATTTCTCTGCAAAATCCATCTCCTGGTCATAAAGACGGGCCATCTCATCCTGATCAAGATTCCGGTAGTGGTTGAGCTCCAGCCATTTGTCGCGGCTGATGGGGGTGCTGTAGCCCAGTTTCTCATCCAGGAAATCCTTGAAACGGAAATTGCCGGCTGCCGCCTTTATGTTCTCCCAATACTCGGTAACCTCATGATAGTGGTCAGGTATCTCATAGCGGCGGGCGCCTCCGTCATAGATGATGCACTTTTCAAACAGGGCGTCGTCATCGGACAGTACATAGCTGCGGAACTGGGGTGAGATCACGCCGTCTTTCCAGAAGAAATCAATCTGGGGCCAGCTGATGCCGGTTACGCCCTTGTCCTGATAAGCTGAGAATATACCCTCATAGAAAACGCAGGTAAAGCCCTCAAACTCAGGCCAATGGAAACGGAATTCAGGGGTGAGCTCCTCAAACAGCTCAATGGCGCGGGTGCCTCCTATGGTGAAGAACACTATGCGGCGGATACTGCCGCACAGACGCTTGAATTCTGCAATTATGTAGCGTATGCAGCGGGCCAGGGTCTCACCTGATGCGATGATGTCGCCTATCAACAGGGTTATGTCCTTGGGGGCGCATAGTTTTGTGTATCGGATATCAAGACCGGTAATCTGGTTGTTGCGGATTACACGCTCACAGGAGATGAAATCCATGTTGTTGACACGTATGCCGTTGCGGTAGCAGCACTCCTCGAGCGGGTAGTTCAGTCCGCCGCGAAGGATTGTCATGATGTCCACGTCAGACGGTGCGGCATTCTGCTCCTTGAGCCAGCCCAGCATATCACCGGTGGCTCCGCACATGGCAAGATAGGAATCATATCCGATCACCTCAGGTGAGGCAAGCAGATTACGTGTCCCTTTATTGCTGATAATGTAATAGTTGTTGCTGAATTGACCACCCTCCAGGCGGTATATATCGGTCTCTTTGAAGCGTCCTACGGATTGCAGGTAAGTATGTTCCAGATAAGGCTGCATGTTTATGCGTTCTTTTATTCTGGAATCCAAAGGTACTGATATCCTGCGAGCTGACTATGATTGAAAGGGTGGAAGTTATCAACAATTTTCCAATATCCGCGTTCCGCGCCGGCGCCACTTTATGTAACCGTAGACCGATGCTCCCAGGTAGAAACTGTACAGCAGGATTGTGGTAAGATGCAGTCCTCTACGGCAGTAGATATAGATGGAAATGGCGTTTACCAGGAACCAGATTCCCCAAACCTCAATGATTTTCTGTGCAAGCACCCAGGTGCCCACTATGTTGAGCATGGTGGTCAGTGAGTCAAGCGCTGGGACTGGAGAATCAGTGAGGAACCTGAGAATACAGAAAATGGCTCCCCAAATCAGGGCCGATGTCCCCAGGACGGCCAGGAACTCCCCGCCGCGGAAATGACGGTAGGTAATATCATGCGATGCGCGTTTACGGTCACTATGGAGCCATTTTATAAAACCGTAAACGCACATGCAGATATTAAAGCAGCTGAATCCCATATCGGCATATATCTTGCTGTGAAAGTATACACTGGCATAGATCATGGAGCACATGGCGCTGATTATCCACATCAGAGGTTTCTGATGGAATTCAAGCCACAGGTATAAGAAGCTCAGGATGAGCCCCACTGTCTGGATGGTGTCCCAGAAATCCATGCCGGTAAACTGACCGGCTATGTATGACCAGATATCGGATAGCATTGTCTGTTAGAAATGAAGTGTTATATGAGCCAGGGCTGAGAACGGTGCAGCCGGAATGAAACCTATCTGATAGTAGCGGTCGTTTTCCGGGTGAACATCGCCCAGTATGGCTGAATATACCCAACCGCTTGTGGCGCAACGTGCATTAAGTACGTTGTTGAAATCTGCACCTACAGTCATGCGGCTGAACAGTTTCTGATTGGGTATGGAGTATGAGAACGAGAGATCGGAGAGTGAGTAGGCGGGCAGTGAACGGTCCTTGTTCTCCGTGTTGTCCAGATACTGACGGCTTACATAACCGGTATGCCAGGTTGCTCTGAAGTTTCCGAATTTGAGGTTTACGAATCCGTTCAGAACGGCGCTGGGTGAGAAAGCCAGTGTTGAATTGTCATAGTGGACGGTGGTGGTAGTCTCGTGTCCCCACCATTCGTCATATGTGGCAACTACCTCGTCAAAGTCTTTTACCTTGTTGCTGCTGAGTGCTGCGTTGGCCTCAAACTCCAACCATGAGAGAGGAGCTACGGCGGCTGTCAGTTCAACGCCTGTACGGTATGAACTCTTGATGTTGGTGGTAAGATTCTCACCTATGTCACTCTTTGCTCCGGTCTGAACGAACTGATTGTTGTAATCCATGAAGTAGAAGTTTGCTCCTGCACTCCATATGTCACCCTGGAAGGTGTAACCGGCCTCATAGTCTATCATATATTCAGGCTTGGGTGCGGGGTAGATTCCGTTATCGGTAAAGTTGTTGCGCTCAGGCTCGCGTCCTGCAGTAGCTGCCAGAGCGTGCAGCTTGTGGCCTCCCTTTATCCAGGTGAGTCCAACCTTGGCGTTCATGAAATCATACTTTTTGTCGATGTCAAGCATGTGCTTGGAGCTTGTGCCGTCTGCATTCGTGTAGTACTTGTCATTGTAACCGTCAGTGAAATAACCTACGTGGCGGTACTGTGCATCGGTAAAGGCATGCAGGTTGTCTGTAATGCTGTAACCGGCCTTGATGTATGCGCTCAGGTCCGTCTTGGTGGCATCGGAATTATAATAGGTGTACTTGCCGTTTGAGAGCAGATAGTCACTCATGGCATCATCCTTTATATAGGTGATGTGACCAAAGTGGTTGCCCTTGAACTGCTGGAATGACACACCGCTGCGCAGATCCAGACGTCCCAGAGTATAGTTGGTGTTCCAGATGGCACCGTATGTGTGCTGCTCCAGGCCTTTCTTGCGTACAAAGTCAGTTTTCTTTACTGTCTTTGCGGGATCAAGAGGTGAGGTCCAGATGGGGTCACCATCTGCGTTGAGTGAGTTTGACAGTCCGAACTTCTTTACCTTGTTCTTGTAACGGAACTCCTCATAGTAACCGTATCCGTATGTGTAGTGTGCTGTGAGTGAAGTGGAGAGATTGTCATTTACCTTCCAGGCCAGAGTGAGTATGTTATGGTCCTGCCAGAAATTGTCAGTTGTGCGGTCCCACAATGAACCGTCCTTCATCTCATATCGTGCTGTCTTGTATTTTCCGCTTACCGAGTCCATTACAAACATTCCGTTGTCATCGGTCTGAAGGCGCTCGTAGAGTGAATTGAACTGTCCGAGACCGTGCTTGTCCATATCGGTGTAATCCTTTATTCCGGTAGGCTGGTTGTAGTTCCAGTCCTTATCTATATATGAGCCGTCCATAAGGCTGATGTCATCATTTCCGGCTGTGGCGCCGTTCCAGGCCTGGCCGGTGTTCTCAAAGTTGCCTATGTTACGGTAACGTACCATCAGGTTGTCATTTGGTGTCCAAAGAAGACCACCGTAGTAGCTGCCGGCCTTGCCTTTGGTTCCGTCCATGAAACCGTCAGTCTGGGTCATGTGGAAAGCGCCGTCCAGTATTATGCTGTTCAGAATGGTTCCTGTTGAGAATGAACCGCCCAGACGCTTTGTGTTGAAAGATCCTGCTGATGCGGTAATTTCTGCACTCTTTTCAGGGTTGGGCAGCTTGCTTGTAAGGGCGATGGAACCGCCGAATGCACCGTCACCTACGGTCGATGTTCCCAGGCCGCGCTGGATCTGGGCACCTCCCAGCAGAGATGCATAGCTGTTCATGTTGGCCCAGAATACGCACTGGTCCTCGGGTGAGTTGAGGGCGACACCATCCAGAGTTACGTTGATACGTGAATCGGCTGCGCCGCGGATGCGCATGTATGTGGTTCCTATTCCGGTTCCGTTCTCGCTCCATGACAGGACACCGGGGGTGCGTGAGAACAGGAACGGCAGCTCACGGCCGCTCTTGGAGTAACTGTCAAGTTCCTGACGGCTTATTTCTGTTGTGGCAAACGGCTCGTTTTCATGGGCACGGACACCGTTTATTATAACTTCATTCAACTGTTCCAGACGCAGCGAGTCTGCATCGGAATCAAGAGTAGTGACACTGGCCTTGGTTGTAAGGCTTGTGAGTAGGGTTAAGGATAAAAAAAATACCTTCTTCATATAGATTTAATTATTAATCCAAATGAAAAAGGGTATTACACCAATAACTAGAAATCCAATCCCTCCGCCGGCACTGTCCGGATCAGGTTCATAGGGTATAATCTCAGCCCCGTGGGGCACCCCCTTTCATTCGTGGCGCAAAGTTAGTTCATTAATTGGGAATTGTGAATTTAGAATTGAGAATTAACACAAATTGGGACATATCGGATAAACTTTATGCCTCATGGGATATTTTTCTGGCCCTAAACGTTGACAAATGTGAAATTTTTCCTTATGTTTGCTTTTGTTCAATACCAAAGGCCAATATTATGGAATTATCAAACAAGTATGTCATTACTATCAATCGTGAGATAGGCTCAGGCGGAAAGACTGTTGCCAAGCTGCTGGCTCAGAAGCTTGGTGTACCTTATTATGACAAGGCTCATTTAAAGACAGTTGAGGACGAGGGCCTGAATGAGGAGAAGATAGAGAGTCTCAAATCCAAGAAACGTGCATGGTGGCCGGACCTTAAAAAGATTGTCGAGCTGAGTGGCGGTTTTGCTGTCTCCATCTTTGACAACCTGCCCAATTATGCAGTCCAGGAGGAGAATGATACTGACAAGAAATTCAAGACTGAACAGGAGATACTTAAAGGTATTGCCGATGCCGAGTCATGCGTCGTAGTAGGACGTTGCAGCTTTGTGACATTCAAGGACCATCCCAATCACCTTAATGTTTGGATACAGTCTCCCATGGAGTCCCGTATTGAGAGAGTCATGAGAAAGAAGGGCGTCAGTTCCAAGGCTGAGGCTGAGAAGCTGATCAATGAGGTTGACAAGTTGTGTGATGATTATTCAAAGCGCCATACCGGTGTAAGCCGATATGACCCCCGTAACTATGACCTTGTAATCTCAATGAAGGACCGCACCGAGGAGGAGGCTGCTGACCTCATCGTCAAGTATATCGGATAATATCATTCAACCGGCTTGCCGGGTTGCATATCCCAGCCGGTGATGGTTGAGAAATAAGGAATGAGGGCGTACGTCAGTTTGATGTGCGCCTTCTCGTTTGGATGCCAGTCAGCGCCAAGTTCCTGGTCGTTGTCCTGATGGACTGCCTGGAACATTCCGTCATAATAGACGTTGCGGTAGCCGCACTCCTCGACGCATTCGCGCACAAAGTCAAACAGCAGTTTGTCAACCTTGGTCGATACGCACAGGATGGGGTGGTCCTCACCGTAATAATCCTTTATCTCCTTTATAAGACGCTTGTAGTTGTTCTTGAACGGGTCACGCATGGGCTGGCGCTCGGTTGAGAAATCGTTCTGGCCCAGATAGATCATGGTGATATCGGGCTTGAGGTATCCCGGCTCCCATTTGGGCTGACGGGCGTTGTCAAACGTGCATGTGTATCGGTCGGGCATATACCAGCGTGAGTTACGGTCGCTGTCATCGTAGTTGCGGGTTATGCCCTTGCCTGAATGTGAAACCGTAATGAAATCGGCATCAAAGTAACGGGCCAGCAGTGCGCAGTAGGTCTTGGAGGTGTTCTGAGTCTCGGGGGTGTAGCGGTTGCGCGATATGCTGTTCTCAATTCCGTATCCGCAGGTATATGAATCACCGATAAATTCAATGAGACGCTCCTTGACGGCGGGTGCCTGAACCAGGTTCTTATCGGTCAGGAACTCGTGGAAGGTGGTGCGGCCCTGATCGGCCTCTGTGCGTTTCTGGATTATCACCGTGTGGACGGATTGTTTCTTTCCCTTCTTGAAATCGGCGCTGCTGACAATGGTGAGCAGGGTATCGGCCGAACTGATGCATAGTACCTTGTCGGCATCGGCACTCATCTCGCGGTCTATCCAGACGTTGAAATAATCCTTCTTTGTGTCCGATGCACGAACGGCCAGATAATCACCCTGGAATGAGATCTTGGCGTAAGTGGCGCTCCAGTCAAAACTGACGTCGCCGTCCTGGGCCTGTGTGCGACCCACGTATGTGATGCGGCTGTCTGATGCGGGAGTGTTCTGGGCTGCAAATGAAGGTGTGCCCATTACAAGGGCGGACAATAAAGCGATACGGGAAAAGTTCATAAGATTCAAGTGTTAGTAATTTCAATGCGCAAATATATAAAAAGCGTGTCAAAAACGTTGCAAAAACAATGCAACGGTATTGCAATGAAGAATCCTTGCCCCGAGTGTCCCTGATGCTGATATTTGCATCAGAAACAACAAAAACGAATCATATGAAAAAGGAACTGATCATAGGAATTCTTGCAGCACTGATGATGTCTGTGGGAGTTGAGGCATGGGGCAAACGTAAGGATGTAATAAATAAGGAAGACGGAAGCATTACATTCCGTGTTGACCTTAATCTGCCCCAACCGGAAGGACTCTATTACAGTATGTCAGGCCGCTTGGTAATGGAGAATATGTTGAGAGACAGGGGATATGACAATGACAATTTCAATATAATCACCTCCAGTTATGCCGATGACGTGCTGTGCGGTTTCCGTTCCAATCCTTTCTTTAAAGGTATGATTGAGGCATTTGCGCATCACAGGCCTGTGGTGTTGTCGCCCGATGTCATATGGCTGCTCATATGCCAGGGATTCGCACACTACGTGAATGAGAACCCGGAGCTGATGCGTGACCTTATTGTGGATCATGACGGCAAGATGTCACTTGTGGTTGAAACCGATCAGGATTTACTTACCCAAGAGGCCGATTGGGTATCTGTCATAGGCGGCTTTACAGAACAAATCAAAGAGAATACCAAGGCTGAGATAGCCGATATGATGCAGGCTGATTTCAGCACCACCGGCGTAAATGAACGCATGGTGTCACAGATAACCCTTATGGAGAGTGTAAAGACCTATTTTGACTATGTGGTAGTGTACGTGGGATGCGGCATTCCTGATATCACCCTGAAAGGTACTCCCGATGACTGGCAGAAGGTTCTGGACAAGACGTTGAAGCTTAAAAAGTATGGTTTGGGCTGGTGGGTTGACGAACTGGAACCCATATTGAAGGAGTTTGTCAGGGCCTCAAAAGGTAATCCTGACCGTGAATTCTGGATGGACATAGTAAAGAGATACCGTCCGGGAGATCTACGTGGAGGCGGTTGCAGCATGGAGACTCCTACCAGATTTGACGGATGGTTCCTTAAGTTCTTCCCGTTTGACAAGAAGGGTCGCACACCCGCCAAGGTCACAGCCGGCCATGACATGCTGCCGGAGATGGTAAAGGTTGATTTCAGATACCTGTATCTGGACCGTGACTCCGTTACCCTTTCATACTATACTAAAGAGTATGAGATGGAACTGTGGGCAGGAATAGTGGGGATGGAGCAGGATACCGCCACTTACGCTTTCACCCCCAGGATCGGTTGGTTTGTACGTATGGGTAAGGATGAGAAGCAGCTTATTGAAGAACTCAAGAATAGATCAGAAGAGGGTTTTGACGGCCTTTCTCTCCGCGTAAAGGAGGTTCCGGAGATATTCCGGAAGATTGACCGTCTGGACCGTCTGGAGCTGCGCTTTCTGGGAAAGGTTGTAATACCGGAGTGGATGGATAATATGGAGATTAAGAATTTCAGTATTTGGGGAGATATGACGGTATCTGAGGCTGAAGCGCTCAGGAAACGGTTTCAGGGGTGCAGAATAAGGACATCAAACGGATGGGTTTTTGAGTAACGGATAAAAAACAACTGATATGAAACGTTTATTGACTTTAATATTCCTGTGTGGCTGTGTAATATGTGCCGATGCCGCCCGTATAAAGGTTCCGTATGCCCACAGACGGCATGAAGCCGTAGACCTGGGCCTGTCGGTCCAGTGGGCGACCACTAATGTGGGTGCGGGAAAGCCGCAGGATTACGGATGCTATTTTGCCTGGGGTGAATCCAAGCCTAAGGACTTCTTTTCAGATTATGACAATGCATTCAACACTCTGTATCAAAGATATCTCAGCCATGGACTCATTGGTCCGGACAGTATCATGAGACTGCAGGCGGCCGATGATGCTGCAGCTGCAAACTGGGGCGGCGAATGGCGCATGCCTACTGTTGAGGAGATGGACGAGCTCCTGGCCTGTAACTGGGAGTGGACCACGGTGGACGGTGTTTATGGTGCCAGAGTGACCAATCCCATACCGGGATATGAGGATCGGTCCATATTCATTCCGGCCGCCGGATGCCTGGACGGAAACGAGCCTGTATCGGAAAGTGAACGGATCATGTTCTGGACAAACAGTTCCCGTGACAAGAAGGTAAAGATTTGCAATCAGACAAGTCCTGAGGCCACGAGTGCATTGTTTTTGCGTTCATGCTACGGCATGACGGTACGTCCGGTAATGCCCATAAAGAAGAATCCGGTGGAGAGTATTGGCATAGATGCCGTTACGGATACATTGTATGTGGGAAGCAAACGGAAGCTGAAAATAAGTACCGATCCGTTACGTAGCGTCTCTGTCAATAAGTTTGTCTGGACGTCATCGGATAACAACGTAGCCCGGGTATCACAAGACGGTGAGGTCATGGCGGTTGGAACCGGCTCATGCCGCATAACCGCAGAGTACGGTTCATTGAAAACGGATTGTGAAATAACCGTAGATTACAGGGATCCTGCCTCCGTGGACCTTGGTCTGAGCGTGCTATGGTCAACGGTCAATGTAGGAGCAGCCTCTCCGTACGAGATAGGCAGTATGCACAAGGCCGATGATTTGCAGTGGCTTGAATGTTATGAAAAGAGAGGGTGGAGGATTCCTACATATAAGGAGGTCGAGGAGATGGGCCGTCTTGAGCAGGCTTATTATGGAGAGGAGGATGATGTGTGGTATGCCGTGGCATACGGTAATACTCCCGGTTATGAGAATGACAGCATTATAGTAGCCTCCAATGATGATCTGGATCGTCATTATTCGCCGTTTATGATTACCCCTGATGAATTGACTACGGATTATATAAAAGTAGAGATGGAAAATACCGCTTTTCCCATAAGGCTGGTCCGTGACCTGGTGCCTGAACAGACTGGCAGACCATACATTGCCAATATCCTTTCCCGTGACAGCGTTAAGATTGAACCGGGTGAGAAGATAGTGCTCAAGGTTCATGCCCAACCCGGAAATGTGCGAGACCGTTCCGCTCTTGGATGGAGGTCATCGGACTCAACTGTGGCGCAGGTTAAGGACGGTGTCATTACTGCGGTTTCACCCGGATGCTGTACCATAACTGCCATTTATGGAGATGCATCATGTGATTATCATGTTCAGGTGGTTAATGCCGGTAAGAGGGAATCGGACTACAGGTATGTGGATCTGGGACTGAGTGTTGACTGGGCCGTGTGCAATGTAGGTTCAGTAACTGAAGATGAGCGAGGCGACCTTTTTGTGTGGGGTAATCCCAGTGCACTGCTTGATTCTGAAAGTACCGTAAAAGGTGTTGAACCGGACTCGATCGATGTTGCCTCAGAGCAATGGGGTGGCTGCTGGCAACTGCCTTCAATGGCTCAAATGCAAGAGCTTATTGACAGCTGCCAATGGCAGACGGATACTGTAAACGGTATGAAAGGATGGAGGGTTACAAGCAGGATACCAGGCTATGAGGACAGAAGCATCTTTCTGCCCTACAGAAGTTCCAGGTCAACTCAGGACCATTACATGTCCGGTGAGCTGATGCGTACAAAATATGATACCAGATTCCGTTCGCTCAGAATCTCCGATAATCCCACACAATCGACTGTAATTACAGCCGATGGCCAAAAGATGAAACTTACGGAGTACTACAGGGTTGAATACTCTTATTTTACTTCAAAGGTCCTTGTCCGGGCGGTACGTCCCAAATAGTGTCATTTCATACCGTTGCGGCTGCTGAACGTGATGCGGACACCCTTGTCATCGATCATCAGGTCATTGCCTCCGTTGTTGCCGTCACTTTTTACGGGTTGGCGTTTTCCGTCCAGCACCTCCTGACACATCTCCCTGATGTCTGTCACACGCTGGGGAGACTCCAGATTGTTACCGCTGTAGTGGCCGGGAAACAGGAACCTGATATCGTTCTCCTTGATGTATTTCTCAACCTTTGCGGCCGATGCCACCACGTTTGACAGGTATGTGAATACAAGCAGGTTGGTTGAACCGAATGCGTCGCCGCTGAATCCGTAATGGTTTGCCTTGTCAAAGAAGGTCACACTGCCCGATGTATGTCCGGGGGTGAAGATCACCTCCAGCTTACGGCCGCCCAGATCAATCATCTGACCGTCAGTGAGATACTTGACCTGGCCGCTGTAATTGCGTTGGCTGTTACGCATAAGGCTCTCATCGGCCTCAGCCACCCATACCTCGGGGAACGGTCCTATGCCGCCAACATGGTCTCCATGACCGTGTGTGAGCATCATCATGACGGGTTTGGATGTAATTCCGGCTACAATCTTGTCAAGGCCGGGAATACGTGTGCCGGCGTCAATGAGCACGGCGCGGTCATTACCCTCTACCAGGTAAAGCGACTCGTTGTATGTGCGGTGTCCGTTGCCTATCCAGGTGTGGTCATCAAGCTGACGGAATACTACTTCATCATCCTCATAAACCACTTTGCCGCGCAGGTCACGGCTGTTGACGTCAGTCTGAGCCAGTGCAGCGACTGCAAAAAGACTCAGCAGCATTGTTGTAATGATTCCTTTTCTCATATGGGTAGTAATTAGATGTAATGTACGGTTTCTTCAAGCGGTTTGCGCTTGGGATGGCGGTCAGAGGGGATACCCTGGGCCGATGCATAGCCGATGGGCATCAGGGCTGCAATCTTTATGTTGTCCGGCAGGTTGAACAGTTCACGGGTCTTCTTGAAATCAAAGCTGCAGACCCAGCATGAGCCGATGCCCAGCTCCCATGCCTGGAGCATCATGTGCGTGAGTACGATGGTGGCATCCATCTCGCCGGCGGAGTGACCGTCCACTTCATGTTTGTGGTTTTTCCAGCAGATGTTCTCATCGTAACATACCAGCAGAGCCTGCGGGGCACCGAACATATAAGGTGTGACGCTGGATATCTTGGCAACGGCATCGGGGCTCTGCAGAACATAAATCACCTGCGGCTGAAAGTTCACGGCAGTAGGTGCCACGCGCCCTGCCTCAAGTATCTTTTCAAGTTTCTCGGGCTCCACCTTGCGGTCCGAGAACGAGCGCACCGAGTAGCGTGCCTTGCATAGTTCAAGAAAGTCTGTCATATTGTTATCTGTTATTTATCGGGTATTCAAAGTCATCAAACAGGGCCATACCGCCATCGGCATGGGTGTTGTAGCAGAACAGGCCTACGCGGGTGCCTTTCCAGAACCCGCTGCGCTGGCTGAACTCCGTGCCTACCGGTTTCAGTGAACCGCGGTCAGGCCCGGCCAGGAACCTGAACTTGTTGGTCTGGGCATCGTATTCAAGAGCCAGGCAGATGGTGCTGCCCACCTCAAAGTCATCAATATAGGTGGTGCGGTAGCCGCCGTCCTGGTACAGGCTGAGCTTTCCGTCACGTTCTGTCACTCCTATGGCGTAGAATGACTGGCCCAACGATGTCAGGCCCGCGCGTGCATCGGCCAAACGGCTTACATCGACCGTTACCGATATCAGGCTCTTCCAGCCCATAATCTTCTGGGTGATGATGTTGTGCGCCATCATAAGGCTGGTGGAGCGCTCTCCCTTTATTGTGAGCCTACCCGGATTCTCGGTAAGGCTCCAGTAGTCATTGTGCGGGTTATGGCAGAACTGCCACTGCGGGCTCAGGGTGCTGCTTTCAAAGGAGTCCGATGTCTGCGGCACGTGCGGACCTTTGGATTTCTTGACCTTGGGGACTGTCCATGAGGTTACCGGATTGCCTATGCCGTTGCCGTCCAGGTCAACGCCCATAAGCGGCCAGCCGTCCTCCCAGTGCACGGGCTGCAGATGTACCACGCGGCCCATGGGGTTGGTCTCCTGGAAATGGTAGAACCACCATTCGCCCTCGGGGGTATCTACCAGCGCACCCTGATGCGGGCCGTTAATGTTTGTGGGGCCTTGCTCCAGCACCACCTTGCGCTCATACGGGCCGTACAGGTCCTTGGAGCGGAGCACCGTCTGCCAGCCCTGGCCTACACCGCCTTCTGGTATGATAAGGTAATACCAGCCGTCCTTGCGCAGGAATTTGGTGCCCTCGGCCACCGGTCCGGTGTAGATGGTGTCGCCATCATCCAGAAGCTCACGTCCGTCGGCACTCATGCGGTGCAGAATGATGGGACCGGCTCCGTGGGCGCTTCGGCCCAGATAGGCGTTGCCCTTGTCATCCCAAACGGGGCAGGGGTCCTCCCACTTGGGTACATCCTTTACGTGACAGAGCGGCTCCCAGGGGCCTTCGGGCTTCTTGGCGCTGGTCATGAACAGACCCTCATCGGGAGTGCAGAAATAGACCCAGAACCGGCCGCCGTGATAGCGGATGGAGGGAGCCCATGAGCCTCCCGAATAGTGGCGGTTATCATCCCATCCGGGCAGGTCAAACCGGCTGTAGAGCTGTGTCAGTACGGTCCAGTTTACCAGGTCATCGGACTCCAGTATCTGCATTCCCAGAAAATGGAAATCGGACGCCACCATATAATATTTCTTACCTACGCGGATTACGTCGGGATCCGAATAATCGGCGTTCAGAACAGGGTTGATGTAGGTGCCGTTGCCCTGGTCGCCCCACAGATACTGAACCGGATTCTGCGTTGCTGCGGATACGGCAAACAGCGCCGATAAGGCCAGAACGGCCTTCCTAATCATTGATTGGACCATATGATTGAACTTTCGGTGTATGGCATCAAATATAGTAAAAAGCATTAACTTCGCGGTGCTATGAAAGAGTATCTTTTTACAACCAGTCTTGAGACCCGAGACTACGAATGCGACCTTCAGGGCGTAGTCAACAACGCCAATTATCAGCACTATCTGGAGTATACCCGCCATAAGTGGCTGCAGAGCCGCGGGCAGTCTTTCCAGCAGTGGCACGAGAAGGGCATTGACGCAATGGTATCGGAAATCAACATAAAATACAAGACTCCTCTGCGCGGACAGGAGGAGTTCCTGTCATGCCTTAACCTTCACCGCGAGGGCGCCAGGTTCATATTCGAGCAGGACATATACCGTAAGGCCGATCTGAAACTGTGCGTTCAGGCAACCGTTACCGTAGTAAGCGTGGTGAACGGCCGTCTGAGCAAGGGTGACGAGATTGCATTCCTTCTTGAAAATGTTCAGTAAGGATAAGATAACCACCGTCTTCATGGATGTGGACGACACGCTTCTGGATTTCAAGGAGTGTGCCCGCGAGAATGTGCGCAACTGTTGCATCAAGAACGGCGTTCAATACTCAGACCATCTGTTTGAGTTCTTTCTGAACCGCAATATCATCCTGTGGAAACGCATCGAAGACGGACTCCTTACCGTTGATGAGCTTCATCAGACCCGATGGGCCGGCATATTCCATGACCTGGGCATTGAGGCCGATGGGCCCGCATTCGAGCTGGATTTCATAGCAGGACTTAGGGAAACGCATGTTCCTGTATCGGGAGCACGTAAGGTTATGGAGTATCTTCATGACCGATACAAGGTATATGTGGTGAGCAATGCAAGCAACCTGCAGCAGTCCACACGTCTGGGTAAAGCCGGGCTGATGCAGTATGTGGACGGTGTTTTCGGCTCTTTGGATATAGGGTTCAACAAACCGTCGCACGAATATTTTGACTACTGTTTCAGTCAGTTGCCCGGCACCACCCCGAACCAGACCGTAATAATAGGTGACTCCCTCAACGCCGATATCAGCGGCGGCACCGCCTACGGTCTCCACACCATCTGGTTCAACATAAGAAATGTGGAGCCGTCAGACTCCACATTCCCTGATTATACCATCCACTCTCTCTCAGAAATTCCTACTATTCTTTGATTAGAGCGCTGTAGTAGTTGTAGAAGTCAGTCCATTTGTAGTAGGGGTAGTTGTCGGTATCAAGCGGAAGCTGGACCTCGTAGCCGTTCTGCAGGCACTTTACCAGTATCTCCGGGTTCTTGCTGCTCTTGTAGAATATGAACTGCAGGTTTGCAGCCTTGCCTATCTGGAAATCCTGGAAGTAGTACTTGAGCTGATTGGGGTCCGATACACCCTCCTTAGGCATGTTGATACCCATCAGGATGGTGAGCGGTCCCAGATTGGTGTCGTGGCCGAAACGCAGTGATGCGATGTCCTGGCAATCACCGTCAATAACCAACTTGGCCTGCTCAAGGATATCGGCCACAATAGGTTTCATCACGTTGATGTCCCTGTACCAGTTGCGGTATGAGTTCAGGTTGGTGCGCTCCCAGCCGGCGGTCAGTTCATCATCGGAGAAGAGTCCCTGAAGCAACTCCTCATGATCGATGCTGGGCAGTGATGTGTACAGGTTCTTGAGGTTGCTGAATATACGGCGGGAGTTGCGTGAAAGGCCCTCGGTGCTGGTGAACAGACGGCCTACGATATCATCGTTTGATCCCACCTGGACGGTCTGCGGGTTGAATCCGCTCATATCCATCTCCAGTCTGGCGCGGGGTGCCTTTGTCTTATAAGGATTCTCATCGGCATCGGGCTTGACACCGTGGAGGGTGGCACGGGATGCCTGCTCATAGATGTCAATCTTGGGATTGCACTGTACCATAGCCTGGCAGAAGGCGCTCATGCTGATGATGCATCGGCCGGTAGTGGATGAGATGGCACGGACGGTTCCTCCGTTTTTGAATACCTCGGGGAAACTCTCATACATCTTGCGTGCTATGCCCTGATGCTGGTCCCAACCTACACGGGTAAGTTCACCCATGCCGGCCATGAACTCGGGGTAGAGCACCTTGTACTGCTCATAGAACTTCTCGCCGTCAGGGGTGAGCAGATGCTTGTCATGAGCCTCGGTGAAGATGGTATCCAGCTCCAGATATAGAGTGTTGTTCCAATAATAGCGTGATCCGTGACGGGCATAGTGGCTGATGTAGAATGGCTTGTAGCCCTTGGGCGACTTGGTCAGCGCCGGGGCATCGAAAGTGTAAGGGTAGTCAGTTCCGTAGGCTTTCTGAGGATTGGCTTTGATCTCCTCCAATACGTTCATTCGCTGGGCGTATGAGAAAACGCATAATACAGCGAGAACTGAAAACAAAAGATACTTTTTCATATAAAGGGTTATTTTGGTTAGGTTTGGCTGCTAAGATAGCAATTTTGTCTTTACTTCTTAGCAGAACTGTCATTGATTTCACTCAGTTCCAGCCACCTCATGGTAATCTCATCTATACGTTCTATGATTTCACCCACGCGTGCAGACTTGGCCTGAAGCCGGTCATACGGTAGCGTGCCGCTGTTAAGTTCTGTCTCTATCGATGCCTTTTCCTGCTCCAGCTGCTGGAGTTCGGTCTCTATCTGCTCCATCTCACGTTTCTCCTTGAATGAGAGTTTGACGGGACGGTTATTGGCCGATGAGGACGGCTGCGATGCAGGTGCGGCCGGCTTTGACTTGGCAGCCTGGGCCTTCTCCTCATCCTCCTTGAGCACCTTGTATTCCATGTAGTCGCTGTATGATGAGGGGAAATTGGTAACCTTTCCGTTGCCCTCAAATACCAGCAGATGCTCGGCGATCTTGTCCATGAAATAGCGGTCATGGGATACCACTATCACGCAGCCCTTGAATTGTGCGATATACTCCTCAAGAACCTGGAGTGTCATGATATCCAGGTCATTGGTGGGCTCGTCCAGAATCAGGAAATTGGGACTCTGCATCAGTATGGTGCACAGATAGAGACGGCGGCGCTCACCTCCGCTCAGCTTGCTCACGTAGCTGTACTGGGTCTTGGGAGAGAAGAGGAATTTCTGCAGGAACTGTCCGGCCGACATTCGGCGTCCGTCATCAAGCTGGATGTGATCGGCAATGGCAGTGACCACGTCAATCACCTTTGCATCCTCCGGGAATGAGAGACCGCCCTGTGAGTAGTATCCTATCCTGAGCGTGCTGCCGCGTTCAATTACTCCGCTGTCGGGTTGTTCAATGCCCAGAAGGAGTTTAAGGAACGTTGATTTGCCTACGCCGTTCTCGCCAATTATGCCAAGCTTCTCGTAGCGGGTAAAGATATAGCTGAAATCCTTCAGGATTATCTTGTCATCGAAAGCCTTGTTAAGGTGCTCAATATCAAATATCTTCTTGCCTATGTATGATGCCTTTACGTCAAGAGCCACGTTCTGCTCGTCACGGCGGTGCTGCAGGCGTTCCTCGAGCTGATGGAACGACTCCTTGCGGTATCGGGCCTTGCCTCCGCGGGCACACGGCATGCGGCGCATCCAGTCCAGTTCACGTCGGTACAGGTTCAGGTCACTCTCACGCTGTGATGATTCTGCATCCAGGCGCTCCTGACGTTTCTCCAGATAGTAACTGTAATTGCCTGAGTAGGAGTAGGTGCGGAAATCATCTATCTCGACAATGCGGTTGCACACACGGTCCAGCAGATAGCGGTCATGGGTAACCATAAGCAGGGTGAGGCGGCTTGCCGTGAGATAATCCTCCAGCCACTCGGTGACCTCTACATCCAGATGGTTGGTGGGCTCATCCAGAATCAGGAAATCGGGCTCGGACATGAGTGCCTGTGCCAGGGCAACGCGCTTGGCTTGTCCGCCGGAGAGTTCTGATATGGGTTTATCCATGTCCGATACTCCCAGCTTGGTGAGCAGCTGACGGGCTCGGAGCAGTTTCTCTTCATCGGGAGAACTGCAACAGGCTGTAAGTACGTTTGCGCCCTTGGGGAAAACGGGAGTCTGTACCAGATATGAGGTCCTGATGTCACGACGGAACGTGATGGTGCCGCTCCGGTAATCGGCATGACCGGCAATCACGTCCAGAAGGGTGCTCTTACCCTGTCCGTTACGTGCTATAAGTCCTACCTTCTCACCTTGGTTGATATTGAGTGACAGGTTGTCAAAAATGATCCTGTCACCGAATGATTTGCAAAGACCGTCTATTTGCAGGAAACTCTCCATCTCTATTTTTCTGTTCAGAATTGCAAAAATACTCATTAGGACTGGAAAAAAACATTATCTTCGCAGTGTTATGATTATTTTTCTGTTCACGAAAGAACCTTTATTTGTGAGTTGTAAACGGCCGGTTGAGCAGGGGTGATGTGACAGCCTTCCTGCAGAAAACCAGATAAAAAACAGGACTTATGATTATTGAGAATGAAATACTGAGCGCCGTTATAGATGTGCACGGAGCCGAACTGACCAGCCTTAAGAGGCGGGATAGCGGAGAAGAACTGATCTGGACTGCCCAAAAGGAGTACTGGGGCCGGCATGCTCCCATGCTGTTTCCTATCGTGGGCAAGGTCTGGAACGGAGAGTACAGGGTGGGGAATATGACCTACAGCCTTCCTCAGCACGGATTTGCACGTGACCGTGATTTCAAGGTCCTGTGCAATGACGGTGACAGTATAGTTCTCTGTCTTGAGTCCGATGAACAATCACTTAAGGTATATCCTTATCCGTTCCGTATAGAAGCCTCATACCGTCTTATCGGGAACACCCTTCATGTGGAGTGGCGTATCAAGAATCCCGGGGCAGATGTGATGTATTATCAGATAGGCGCCCATCCGGGGTTCAACTACCGTGATTTCAGCAAGGAAGACTCCATTCATGGCTTTTTCCGCCTGGTTCAGGCAGAGGAACCCGTAAGCCAGCTTATCATCGGACAATTTACTCCCGATGGATTCCGCAGTGACAGTGCCTCAATGATGGAACTGGATTCCGATGCAATGCTCCCGTTGACATCGGGCCTGTTTGATAACGATGCGCTGGTGATAGAGGAGCATCAGATAGACCAGGTTATCCTTTACGATAAGGATTGTGCTCCGTATATCGCAGTGGAGACTCAGGATGCTCCGGTTTGGGGCCTGTGGTCTCCTCCCGCAAAGGATGCACCGTTCGTATGCATCGAACCTTGGATGGGACGTTGCGACTATCAGGGTTATGACGGGGAGATTTCGGGGCGCGACTACATGAACCGCCTGGAGGCGGGGAAATCGGCCGGGTTCAGTTTCAGGATTACTGCGATATGAAAATACACAGATGTCCAGCCAATGAATTGGCTGGCTACCCCTATAATGTGCCTGACGGCACAGATTAATGCCGTAGGCATTGGATTATGGTAGCCAGCCATTTAAATGGCTGGGATGGTGTAGGTCCAGCAGCGGCGGCGACGGTGAGTGTAGTGCTCAAAGTGCTTCCAGATGTTCTGGACGTTGGCATTGTCCTCCAGCATGGGGCCGGTCTGACAATCTATGCCTCCGTGTGACTGGATGGCCTTGATTCCCTCACGCAGAATGATGCACTCCACACCTTTCTTCTGGTCCTCGGGACGTACACCAATCATATAAAAGTCTATGTGACGGTGGTCATTAAGGTCACTCAATACCTTAAGTGCCGATATGAGTCCCAGTTTTCCGTGGCTTGCCCGGATTCCGCGGCTGATTGACGGAGCTATGAATCCGAATCCAACAAGCTCGCCGGCCTGGTTCTGTACCATGAGCGCATACTCAGGTCTGCCCACCAGAGCAATCAGATGCTCCATATTGTCTATCTGCTTGTCAGAAAGCGGAACCACACCGTGCAGTTTTGCAAATGCGATATTGATTATCTCCATGGCTTTGCGAACGTACGGACGCACCTCCTTCATGTTGCGGAACTTCTTGATAGAGTAGCCGTAGCGCTTCTCGGATATATCGGCAATCTGATCCATCTTCTCCGGAACGCGTTCGGGGACAATCACCTTAGTCTCGGTCCAGTCCCATTTCTTGGTCAGACCCAGACGTTTCATGTGCTCTATGTAATAGGGGTAGTTATAGAGTGTGATGTACATGTCAAGCTGGTCAAATCCGTCTACGAGCATTCCCTGCTTGTCCAGGTTTGAGAATCCCAGCGGCCCTACCAACTCAGTCATTCCCAGTTCACGGGCCCATGCAATGACCGTGTCAAACAGGGCCTTTGAGACCTCATAGTCATCTATAAAGTCAAACCGGGTGAACCTGAGTTGCTTTACGTTATCCTTCTCATTGGCGGCACGGTTCAGGATCGCACCGATCCTGCCCACAATCTTACCGTCACGCAGAGCCAGCCACAGACGGCTTTCAGCATAACTGTAAGCGCCGTTTTTCTTGGGATTGAATGTGTCCATCTCATCACCGATGAGCACGGGCACGTACATGTCACACTTTCTGTAAAGGTCTATCGGGAACCTGAACAGTCTCTTCTTGTCCTTGTCTGTAAGGACCTCCTTTATTTGAATCATTATCTGTTATTTACCAGCAGAATCCCAAACCTATAAGGTTACGGGCTTTACCTAACTCGTCAGATACCGGTTTCTCCTTGTTCATTACATATCTGTACTGATAACGGTAACTGAATACCACACGCCATACACGCACTGCCAGACCAATTTCAGGTGCCAGGGCGTTCATCCAGTGATAACTTTCTATGAACTCGCTACCGCTGTCGGCGCTTCTGGGATTATAATCCGGATTGTTGATCTTGGAGTAATAACCGCCTCCTGCATAACCGAACGGGGTGAACAGGGCCCATGTCTTAGGCACGAACTGGTTGGGATGGCGCGTATACAGACGCAGGGTCCAACCGATACTTGCCGTGGCCTGGAATGCGGGTTTGTCCGGAACTATGATGACCGATGTGTTGGCATCGATAGCGGCAGGCTCCACATTGTTTGACATCAGGTCAATCATACCCTTCTCAAGACCGAATGAGAAATAGGCTCCTGATTTATCAGGCTTAAGTCCCGCAAACATGATACCTATGTTGCAGTCAGGGTCATAGATGTATGATACTGAACGGGTGTGATTGTCCTGCTTGTATCGTTTGAGCTTGATGAAAGCAAGGTTGGTACCAGCCAGGGCTGACTGAGGATTGTTCTGTGCTAAGGCATGCTCGTAGAGTTCGCGGGCCTCATCATAACGTTTGGTGTCAAAGTAGGCCTGTGCGGCCTCCATGTCATGCCTGCTTACACGTGTGTAATTCTCATTGGCATTGGTGTAGAGGTCACGTATAAGAGTGCATGAAGGATTCTCTGTCAGCATCTTGAGGTATATGAGACGCGCGTTGTAGTAATCCTCGTTGTCGGTGTACTGAGCAGCCTGAACGGTCCACTTGCGCAGGGAGTCACATTTCTCAATGTACTCGTCCAGATGATTCTCTATGTCAGGATACTCGGGGCACTGCTTGGCTACATTGAACTTGTCAATGGCAGCCTCATACATACCTTCAGTCATATATCCCAGGCCCTCCTCTACGGAGATGAAGTAGAGGCTGCGCAGCTTGGAGTAGGGGTCTGATACCATGAACTCCAGTTTCTCCTTGTCGCTAAGATTCAGGGGGATATAGTGTTTCTTGAATCCTTCCGATACTACCGTGAGCTGACGGCCCTTGAATGAGGTGCCCTCCTCTCTGGTCTTGAAGATGATGCTGTAGACTTTCTCAGGACCCTCGGTAGTGACGCTCAGGTCAAGCTTGGCGTCCACGTTTGATGAGAGGTCCAGGTCAAACGGCTCCTGACAGCGGAGTATTACCTGAGCCTCATGACGGTCACCGCACGGGTAGACTGACAGATTGGGAGTAATATTCGTGATTACCAGACTCTTGAGCTGGTCCTGGGCATTGGCGCCGGCACATACTGCAGCCAGTGCAATGGCAATAATCAGTTTGGTTTTCCTAATCATATGCTGTCCTTTTTTTATCATATGCTGAACATGTCAAGTGAGAACACTTCATCACGAGGCAGCGGCTTGCCGTTGTACTTGTCGGGCTGCCATGTGCGTACCTGGATGCTGGGGTTCATCTCATCCTCAAAGTTGATCATCAGGAACAGGTAACCTACATCAGAGTAGTTTGACGAGTTCCAGTGCTGCTTGAGTGTCACGCCGAATATGTCATCACGTTTGGGGTGACGCATAACCTCAATCTCATCAAATATCAGGTTGATATAGCTGTTGTTCTTGAAACATCTCTTAAGGTTGTTGATGTACTCCTCCTTTGTTGACTTCTGATACTGGATCTGCTCGTTGTTGAGTGACTGAGCGGTCAGGTCCTGTTTCTTCTTGTCAATCTTGACAACCTTACCGGTTATGATGAGCGCGTTGTCACTGAAAACGTTGTTGATATAGTCTATGTCCTTGCGGTTATAGGCGGTGCGGAAATTCTCAACAAAGTCAATGATAGCCTGACGGCGGTGGAAATCCTTTACGCTTATCTGGGCGTTGATGACATCCAGGTAACGATGCTCCTCAAGTGCAATCATTATGTTGTCAATCTGTCCCTGCTGGTTGAAACAAAGCACCAGCTCCTGCTCGCAGTTGTCCTCATCGGCAGCGAGTAGGGTGATGGGGATGTTGCGGACCTGTACGGTACCGTCCTGCATGGAGATACCTTTCTCCGTAACCTTGGAAACCGGGCACATCATGGCGCTCGATGCCCACATCTCATCCAGACATTTGTGGCCGTCCTTGGTGAACATGAGCTCACCCTCCTTTTCAAGTTTGACTTTTGATTTGCCTGAGATTACGGTTGAATTGAGTGCAGAGAGAAGCGTGGAGGCGCTGTTCTCAATGCTTTCCCTGAGAGTGGCATCAGAGATGCCGTCTTCAATGTTGAAACGGACAACGTCCAGTTGTGCGTGGGCTGACACTGCAAATAATGCAAGTGCTGCCGTGAATAGGAAATGCTTTATTCTCATAGTCGTAACTTATTTTTCCTGAAAGAGGTTCTTGATGTTATGTTGTGGGATGAAAGTGGAGAGGTCAGCCTTTATGGTGACAGCTCCGTTTGCGTTAATCTGATTAGGGGTAAAACTTATCGACAGCATATGAAGGTAGTTGTACACGGGGTGAAACATCACAAGCAGGCACTGGCACTTTTCTCCGTCACGGCCGGCATCTCCGGTGTAGAGACGGAATCCCTGCTGCTGGATGTAACCCATGAACCTTGACATTGAGGTGCTGAACTTCTTTATGTCGCGGTTGTATGTGTGAGGAGTGATGTCCAGACCGATGTTCTCAACCTGCTCGGGTCTTACGGCGCCCATCAGTAGGTTCCGCATACTCTCCTCGGGATAATCCCTGCTGAATACCACCTGTCTGCCGGTATCAAAGAAGACGTCATTGCTGAGTGAATCAATCATGTAGCACTCCCTGCCGGTTACCAGAAGGCCTTTATCTGTCCTGGTGAAGTCTGTAGACTCCGGCAGGTTGCGGGTGTACGGCGTGCGGTTGCGGACAAGGTCCGTTATGAGTCTCTCCTCATGCTCCTTCTTGTCATACGGGAACAGAAGGTCACGGCTGGCCGGAATGTAGATGTGCAGGGTGGTGCCGGCTGCATCGCTCATGAGCATGTCTATCTCATTGCCGCCTGTGGTGATGGAGAGTGAGTTTATTGAATTGATCAGGTCAAGTGCCTGACTCAGCTGTCTGAAACTGCCGGACCCGAGCGGGTAGCCGTTCAGCACTATCCTTACCCCGTACTCCTTGAGCAGACTTGCCTGTGAGGTCGTGGTCTTGCGCAGCAGGAGTTCCACCCACAGACGCTCAACGAAACTGATGATCACAGGGTCATAGGCCTGGCGTACGTTCTGTGAGAACAACCTGGCGCCCAACTGGACAGTCACTCCATCAAGCGATTCGGTATAGAACTGCAGGGTGGTGCTAAGGTCCGTGCACCGGAACTGACCGGACTGGGGTATATCCTTTACAGGCATGCTCTCCAGCATCCGGACAATGCGCTCAGGGGTCTTGATTTCTATACCCTGCTGTGCATGAATGGCCGGTGTCAGCGCCGTCAGTGCCAGAAACAATATGTATCCGAGTCTTTTCATCACCTGTTAAATGCTTGGGAATCCGTACAGTGTGAGTACGTCACGCCAGATATTGTTCTTAAGGTAGAAATACTGACGTCTTACCTGCTGTGCCATGTCTACGTCACGGTTCACACCTATTCCCCAGAAGAATGCCACGCTGAGCTCATCGACAGCCTCCAGTGATCCGGCATCGATTGCCTGGAAGAGGTAGTGAATGTATTGGTTGTAGTCCGATGCCACTCCCAGTCCGCTCTTGTAAGCCAGGGCAATCTGCCAGTATGCATCGGCATAACCCTTATCGGCTGATTTCCTGAAGCACTCCAGTGACTGTTCCAGGTCACGGCTCTTGAACTGTCCCTCCTTGTATGCGCGTCCCAGACAGTAGAGAGAATAGGCGTCACCCTGTGATGCGCCCTTCTCGTATTCGGCGGCAACCTCTTCAGGGTCAGAGTTTCCGCTGGCCAGTATGTCACCGTTCAGACCGTATACATAGGGGTTGGATGCCATGAGCATGTTGCTCATATGGGAGTCAGACAGCTCACGGAATTTCTTGCGTTGAATGCGCATGGGGTAGTGCTTCTCATCTATTGACAGGTTGTAATAGACGGGAATGAGCCATGCGCTTGCCCTGAGACATCCGGAGTCGGCCAGTTTCTGCATCTGTACGATAGACTTTGACAGGCGGTCGGTCTCATCGGCTTTCTTTCCCATTCCGGCTCCGTAAAAACTCATATAAGCCAGAGGGAAAAGCTTGGCGGGATCAGTCTCGGCCTCTGTCTCCAGTTTGGTGTACATGGCGCGGTACAGGGCGTTCTCCTGTACGTTGCTGCTGTAGGTGTACGGCTTGTATGAATCCGGCACACGGAACATATGGAAGTTGCGCTCCTCAATGACCATGTCACGCGAACCGTCGGCGGTGGTGTGCCTCTCGCTTACAATGTAACTGCAGGCCAACACGTTCTCGGTTACGCTTTTGAGAGAGAAGTTGATGGTTGTCTGGAACTTCTCATTGGAGATCTTGCGGCCGGCGTAGTTGAGCAGCGTGCTGCCTATGCGGCTGGCCAGCGCTCCGAACGGTATGAACAGTGAAAGACCGTCCATGATATCGCGTCCTATGGTGGCTACGTTGGGCTTATCCTTCTTTCTGAGTGAGAATGTAAAGTCAAAACTCTCCTCCGAGTAGTCTCCCCTGGATGCGCTGCCCTTAAGTTCCGATGCGTCAAAATCAGCACCGTCACTTGACCATATGCTCTTGACTGCGTTCCATGAAGACTTGAACATTCCGTTCCTCTTGTCCAGGAACAGTCCTGACTCCTCACTGAGTATGGCGGTCATGGTGTTGCCCATCTGGTCTATGTCCAGAATTATGAACTCACGGCCGCTTTCCGGACTGACTACCGATGAGGCCCATTTGCCGGTCAGGTCACTCTTGGATGAGAATGAACGTTTGGGAGTAACCTTTGCTGTATATTGGGCGTCACGCTTAAGATGCAGGTCATCAACCACAGTAGGATGGGGGCTGAACAGATAGGGAGTCGCGCAATCCGGCTTGACTTCCGTTGCCGATGCCTGCTCTATCAGGTTGGCGGCCTCATTCTGTATCTCCTGGCTGATCTCAGGTTCCGGCTCTTCTGGCTCCGGCTCCGGCTCGGGCTCGGGTTCCGGTTCCGGTTCGGGCTGAACCATAGCCGTGGGCTGGCTCGGTTTGCTGAAATCTACTGCCGATATGTCAAACAGGGAGGTTTCCTCACCTCCTGTAGGCTCGGGTGCTGCATCAGGCGCGTTTTCTTCTTCGTAAGGTTCCGGCTCAGGTTCCTTGGTGTTGGCCGATGCCACAAGGGCGGAAATGTCAAACAGCGATGTGGCTGATGTGGTGAAAGCCGGAGCTGCCTGCTCTTCCTGCTGCTCCTTGGCTGCGGTTTCGGCCATCAGTTTTTGGAACTCTTCCTCCTCCTGCTGCTCAAAACTCTTGGCTCCCAGTTTCTCCTCCAGCTCTTTCATTCGCGGACCTACCTGTGCCGCCTTCTTGTCATCCATCTCCAGACTGGTGTAGGTGCGGTACATTACAAGCGCCATCTCCTGTTCGCCGCCTTCATAGTATATCTCCGCCATTCTGAGATATGTGTCCGGCAGCTTGGGATACATGGATGTGATCTCCTCACACAGGGCTATGGCCTCGGCATCCTTGCCACTGTTGTGCAACTGGGTTATCTGGTAGTATTTACGCAGAAGCTGGCCGCGTGTCATCTGTGCCGCAACGTCAGTAGACGCTACGGTCAGCAGCAGGACCAGCATGAATGCGATTCTTTTCATTGAAGGCTTATTTTAGGGTTGACCAAACAAGACCGCGCTTGTCATAGCTGAAAGGTTTGAAACTGCCGGGGAACTCACGTGTCATCTGGCGTGACATCTCCTTGGCCGATGAGTGCAGAACCTGGTCTTTTGTCCTGGTGGTGGGGGCGAGGTACTGGAAATCCTTGATTCCGTACTGGAAGAGTTCATTGCCGCTCTGAGCCTCCTTGACCGTTACGTTGAGTGTGCCCAGATACTTGTTGATGGGCCATTTCGCCTTGGGATCGGCCTCCTGGTCAAGCTTGACGGCAGGAACGGCGTCCAGGATGAGGTCAGCCTTGCTCTTGTCATCAACTATCACCAGGTCCTTGCGTGATGCAATCAGTTCATTGACTGTCTTCTCCGTAGCGGAATCGGCCGGGCTTACGTTGATATAGATGTAATTGGTGGGATCAAACAGCTTTACGCTGGTCTGGGCCGTGCCTATCTTGTCGGCTTTGGCGGAGAGTTGTTTGAATACATATGTATCGGGCAAATCGTACAGACCGTCCTTGTCAAGAGAGAAGGTGATGGTCTGGAGCGGTTCATCCGTAGCTTTTACGATGGAGAAAGTGGCTTCACCGTTCTCATCGGTAATGAGAGTGCCGTCAGTTACGCCTTCATAATCAATCACGATGCCAACCTTGCTAACCGGTGTACCTTTCTGGTCAACCTTAACCTTGAATGTGGCCGGAACGCCCTCGCCGGCAACTGCGGGGATCTCACTTACCGGGCAGGTGATGTTGAGGTTGTCATAGACGCGGACGTAGCTGTTGTAGATGCTGGTAAAGAGGTCCACGTTCTCAAAGTCATACTTTATCTTGTGCTGGGTGTAGATGAGCGGATGTATAAGATTCAGAGCCTCGGTGTATGTCTTGGCAGCTGTAAAGAGCAAGCCGTCCTGCTGATATGACATGCCAAGTTTCCACATGGTCTCTGCCTCGCTGCATATACTGTCCTCCAGGGCTGTGATGCGGTCCTGATAATCCTTCTCGGTTATGCTGTAGTAGCACCAGTACTCCTCGTCATCCTCCCATTCGCCCTGAAACTTGAGCAGCGGGGTGTTGAATACCCTCTCAATGAACACATCGTCAAATGATGCGTTGTAAGCGCCCCTGAGTATCAGGTCACCCAACAGGGAGTTGGCGTCAACAGCCAGTCGGAGTGCTGCCAGGATTTTCTTCTCTGCCTCCCTGCGGCCGCTCTCCTTGTATTTGTCATTAAAGAACAGCTGCGATACGATTATGGATGAAGCCTGCTGTGCGGATGCATTGTCCGATGCCTCACCGTCCGGATTCATGGAACGTTTGGATACATTGGCTATGCCGATGTAGGTGTTCTTAACTGTCGGAGCCTTGGTGATCCATGCCGGTTTCTTGGCTGTTTTTGTTTGTGAGTAGACTTGTGCGGGTACCATAGACAGCATTGCAACTGCAATTGCCGTAAGAATTATTGCGCATCCTTTTTTCATCAAATTGGTCTTTAGGTTTGTTTGTGACGCAAAAATAATAAATAAATGTTAAATACATAACAATGTACGCGCATTTACGCGCGCAAAAAAAGCATCCCACCCGGATCGGGCAGGATGCCAGTATGAATTTAATTTTACAAACAGGCTAGAAGGACGTGGAGATTCCTATCATGAAGGGATAGACCTCAACCGGACTGTCTTTGAGGAACAGGCTTGTGAATGAGTAACGCGCCATTATGCCAAAGTCATTGATACCTATGCGTGCAACGGCATTCAGACCCAGAGGATTGACGTTTATGCCCTTGATCTTCTCGGAGTCACCTCCGTAAAGGGAAATCTTGGATACGTCGGCAAAACGGTACTCCAACTCAGGACCGAATGCTATGAACGGTCCACGGCTGGATGAGGAGCTGATTTCCAGACATAAGGGGACTCTAAGGCTCCAGTAACGCAGATAACCCTGCTTTACGCCGCGGTCTCCTAACTTCCCGGACTGGTCAAGTACCAGATTTCCTGCATTGTCATAGTTGAGGTACTGACCGCCGTCAAGCCAATAACGTGAACGTGTAAGATAGAATGCGGTGTTGATACCCAAATTCTTGGTCATATGGTAACCCCACTGTCCAAGTGCAAATCCGAACTCGAATCCCTTGCCCGGTTTCTGCGGCATGCCGGGAGCCAGTGTAGGCGGCTGGTCTGTGCAGAGCAGGTTGACGCCAAAGTAAAAATCAGGGGTGTGGCCGGGACCGTAATAACGGTAACTTTTGCTTACATTCTTGTTGTTCTTGCTGTCGCCGGATTTTTTCTTGGTCGTAGTGCCGTTATCATCGACAACCTCATAATACTCCGCACCTATAAGGCCGTCATAGAAGTTATGTGCAAAACGGCGGGCCCAACCTTCGCTACGGCCTACCTTGCCGTATTCATCATACTCGTAATACCTTTCGGATTGTGCAAACGCGGGCATAGCAACCAATGCTACAAGTGCCGCAATCAAATACCTTTTACTCATTTTCAGTAATTCTTTTGCCTAATAGACGCAGAAGCTGCGGAATTGTTGGGCGTTTATGGCATTTTTTTTCAATTTTTTTCAGAAAGGTACTCCAGAGCCTCTCTGTAACCGTCAAAACCGTGTCCCTTGATTACCTTCTCGGCATAAAGAGATACATATGAACGCTGGCGGAATTCTTCACGTGAATCCACATCGCTTATGTGAACCTCGACAGTAGGGATGGATACTGCCTTGAGCGCATCGAGTATGGCTACACTTGTGTGGGTGTAGGCGGCGGGATTTATCACTATTCCCTCAAACACTCCGTAGGACTGCTGTATGCAGTCAACTATCGCGCCCTCGTGGTTTGACTGGAAACACTCCACTTCAAGACCCAGCGATGCGGCGGACTCCTTTATGAACGCCAGAAGTGAACTGAAGTCGCGGCTGCCGTATATGGCAGGTTCACGCAATCCCAAAAGATTGAGGTTGGGGCCGTTTATGACAAGAACTTTCTTCATGCCCTATAGAGGTTTAAATTATTTCCTGATATGTACCAAAGTATTTGAACTGCTCGCCGCAGTGGTCCAGCTCACTTATCAGTGACGCGAACTTGTTGTCATAGATGGAGAGCTCAATGTCAAAGTAGAACATGAACTCAAAGTCACGGCCGGGGATGGGGCGGCTCTCAAGCTTGACCAGGTTGGCTCCTGTAGCATTGAACTTGGAGAGGACGCTGAACAGGGTTCCGGGCTTGTGGCTTACCACCATCATGATACTGGTGCGGTTGGCGCCGGGATAGATCCGGGCATCCTTGGCTATGCAGATGAAACGGGTGTGGTTGCTGTCAAAATTCTGGATGTCAGTAGCCAGCACCTCCATGTTGTAGAGGTCAATGCAGCTCTTGGATGATATTGAGGCCGATGTACGTGTGGCATCCTTTGATACTCGCTGGGCAGCCATGGCGGTGTTGTCAAACGGGATTATCTCTACACCCTTGAGTGAACTCAGATAATGTGAGCACTGGTTGATGGCCTGCGGATGTGAGTAGATGGTCTTGATGTCCTTGAGTTTGGCACCCTTGGCAGCCAGCAGCTGATGGTCAACCCTGACACGTGTACTGCGTACAATGTGCACGTTATACTTTATAAGAAGGTCATAAATCTCATTTACCGAACCTGCGGTTGAGTTCTCAATGGGCAGGATGCCGTACTCGCAAAGACCGTCGGTAACCATGCGGATAACACCTTCAAAGGTGTTGTTGAACATGATTTCCGGTACCTCAAAGAGCTTCTCGGCAGCAATCTGAGAGTATGCACCCTCACGTCCCTGGCATGCTACGACGGCACGTTTGGGGAACGGCTCGGGATCTGCGTTGATGAGACTTGAGAGAGCCTTGTAGAGTGGTGAGTCTTTCTCCTTGTACATGGCCTCATATGCCTTGCTGATATCAAATATTGAGCGGTAAAGCACACGCCCGAAGTCCTCAAGGTCATTGGGCAGTTGCTTTGATATCCTGGCCAGTACTTCACGCTCGCGTGAGCTGTTGCTTACCGGTACGTCATGCTCGCGTTTGAACTCACCAATCTGGTTTACCACTGTCATGCGCTCGGAAAAGAGGCGGCAAATCTCGTCGTCAATGTTGTTGATCTGTTCTCTGTAATCTGTAAGGTCCATAGATCTTTATAGTGTTATTATGTTATCGGTTTACTGTTCCTCCCAGCGCATTGAAATCATCAAAGAAAGCCGGGTAGGACTTGGACGTGCACTCCGCATCAGTGATTGTGACGCTTATGTTCCTGACCGATGCCAGGACGGCGGCGGCCATTGCCATACGGTGGTCGTTGCTGGGGTCATAACTGAAACTGCGTGCATGACCGCCGGTTACGGAGAGTGTATTGTCCGTGGCGTAGGCACTGATGCCTGCTCCGGACAGCATCTTGAGTATGGATTCCACGCGGTCACTCTCCTTGATGCGCAGTCGCTTTATATTGTCAAATACAGTAGTTCCCTGGGCTGATGCGGCTGCAACGGCCATGACGGGTACCAGGTCGGGGATATCGGCACAGTCAATGACGCAGCCTGTAAGGGCTGACGGACGTGCTGTGACGCTGTCTGCGGTTGTGAGTATATCGGCACCCATGCGGCGCATCATATCTATGATACGGCGGTCACCCTGGGCGGAGTGTTCATAGTCAAGCCCCTTGCAGGTAATGCTCTTGCTGCCGGCTACACCTGCTACAATCCAGAATGCGGCGCCTGACCAATCGGCCTCAACGGCTACCTTGGCGGCAGGTGTTGCAAATCTCTGGCCTGCGGGAATACGGTAACCGTTATCTGTCTCCTCAACATTTATTCCGAACGTGCGCAGGGCATTGATGGTTAATCCTATATATGATGCGCTCTCCAGATGGCCGGTTATGGTGATGGTGCTCTCCTTGCCGCTCAGGGGCAGAGCCATAAGCAGGCCGGAGATGAACTGTGACGATACGCCTCCGTCTATGGTGTAGTTGCCGGCGGGCAGAGTGCCCTGGCACGTGAGAGGCATGTGACCGTTTGCAGACATCTTTACGCCGTGGGCTGTCATCTCCTCATACAGGGGTGAGAGGGGACGCTCCGGCAGACGGCCCTGTCCGGTGAATACGGCATCGGCTCCCAGTGCGGCCGCAACTGGCAGCAGGAACCTTAGGGTTGATCCGCTCTCGCCGCAGTCCAGCGTGGCGCCACGGGTGGGCTTGGATATGGGTGTCACCCTGAATACGCCTCCGTCATAGCTGATATCGGCTCCCAGTGCGTTCAGGCATGCGGCGGTTGCCTCCATGTCCCGGTTCACGCTGTGGCACACTATGGTGCAGGGCTCACTGGCCAGCGCGGCGCAGATGAGCATGCGGTGTGCCACAGATTTAGATGGCGGCACCTGTACCGTACCTGATAGTGTTCCCTGTGTGGTGACTGTCATAATCCTATCTTTTTCATCAGTTCCAGAACCTGGGTGGCGGGCATTTTCTGCAGTATGCAGTGTCCAATGGACTCGGGCAGTACAAGTGTAATGTCACCGGCGCTGCGTTTCTTGTCCGACAGGATTACCTGATACATCTGCTCAGCAGAGAAGGGACATGAAAGGTCAAAACCGTAGTCTCTTACCACCTGGCTTACGGCATCTGTAAGGTCAGGCAGACCGTATGCTGCACCCACCTTGGCGGCAATCACCATTCCGCGGGCCACAGCGCTGCCGTGGCTGATGGTGAATCCGCTCAGTTTCTCAATGGCGTGACCGAACGTGTGTCCAAAGTTGAGCAGGCCGCGCATTCCACGGTCAAACTCATCCTGCTCCACTACGTCACGCTTTATGCTTATGCATCGGGCAATCACCTGCTCCAGGTCAAATGTTCCGGGTTTGGCGATTACCTGTGCCAGCTCGCTGTCAAGAATGAATCCGTATTTAATTACCTCGGCGAATCCGTCACGCAGCACGTCGGGATCCAATGTGGATAGCGTGTCGGTGTCCAGATATACCAGAGCCGGCTGGTGGAACGCTCCAACCAGGTTCTTGCCGGCGCTTATGTCAACGGCTGTCTTTCCGCCTACCGATGAATCGACTGCAGCCAGCAGGGTGGTTGGTACCTGGATGAAAGGTATGCCACGCAGATAGATGGCTGCGGCGAATCCCGCCATATCACCTACAACACCGCCACCCAAAGCCAGAACCAGATCCGTGCGTGTTACCTGCGCCTGGACCATGGTGCCTATGAATGCTGTCACATTATCCAGGGTCTTGCTCTGCTCGCCGTTCTCTATCACGTGGGTCACTACTGTGAATCCGGCTTTTTCAAGTGAACTGGTAACGGTCTTGCCGTAAAGCGGGAACACCTTGTCATCACTCAGAATGGCAATCTTGCAGGGCTTGAACTGCTCTTTTGCAGCCTGGCCGATGCCTGACAGACCTCCTTTACGGAGCAGTATGTCATAGGTGCCGGATGCGTGGACGGTGATTCGGGTAGGGGTCTCCATATTATTTGTCGGAAAGTTCTTTTGCTATACGTCCGTCACGCAACAGTGCGCAGAGTGTGGCGGCGTCATCGGCCTCCATGGCACTTGCGTACTGCGTGAGGTTGTCAATCAGGGTATGTATCTCACGGAGCAGGTTGTCCTTATTGTCAAGGAACAGCTCTGTCCACATATTCTCGTTAAGCCAGGCTACGCGTGTAAGGTCGCGGAAACTGCCTGCGCTGTAGCCTTTGTGCTGCTGGGCTGTGGGGCTCTTGATGAAGGCGTTTGACACTACGTGTGCCAGCTGTGACGTGAAGGCAATCATGCGGTCATGGTCATCGGCCGATGTGAATACCACACGCTTAAGCTGCATGGGCTCCAAGAGGCTCTTTATGCGGTCCAGCAACTCTATGTCATCATGAGTAGGCGGAACGATGATCATCGATGCGTTCTGGAACATGGTGGCACGTGAGTTCTTGTAACCTGAGAGGTGTGTGCCTGCCATGGGATGTCCGCCGGCATATGTGAATCCGTATTTGGATGCTACCTCCATGCCGCACTCCACGACCTTGCGCTTGGTTCCGCAGTCATCAATGACTACGGTATGTTTGGCAATCTCCTTTCCGTGCTCACGGAGCCACTGGCATGCGGCATCGGGTGTGACTGCAATATGTATAAGGTCACACTGCTTTATGTTATTGCTGTCCAGTATGCCGCTGAGCGTGCCCTCCAGCTCCGCAAAACGGCTTACTGACTCGTTAAGGTCAAAACCAAGTACGGTCCAGCCGGCCTCATGATATGTCTTGGCCAGCGATCCGCCAATAAGTCCCAATCCTACAACAGCTACCGTGCTCATATCAGATTATCTGCTTGAGTGCCATTACCTTCTTTGCAACCTCATCAAACTGTGCGGGAGTGAGTGACTGGGCACCGTCGCAGAGTGCGTGGATGGGGTCGTTGTGTACCTCTATGATAAGACCGTCGGCACCTGCGGCTGCGGCAGCCAGTGACATGGACGGAACCAGACGTGACTTGCCGGTGGCATGGCTGGGATCTACTATGATGGGCAGATGAGACAGCTCCTTTACTACCGGTATGGCGGAGAGGTCAAGCACGTTACGGGTGTATGTGTCGTAGCTGCGGATACCGCGCTCGCACAATACGATGTTCTCATTACCTCCGGCCATGATATACTCGGCGCTCATGAGCCACTCCTTGATGGTGCTGGCTATGCCGCGCTTGAGCAGGATAGGCTTGCGGGTACGTCCCAGAGCCTTGAGCAGCTCAAAGTTCTGCATGTTGCGTGCACCTACCTGAAGCATGTCTACGTCCTCAAAGAGTTCCAGATGACGCTCGCTCATGATCTCGGTGACGATTGGCAGGCCTGTTGCCTTACGTGCCTTGCGCAGCAGTTCCAGACCGTCGGCACCCATTCCCTGGAAATCATACGGGCTGGTGCGGGGCTTGAATGCGCCGCCGCGCAGCATTGTAGCGCCCGATGTCTTGACGTCCTTGGCAATATCGGTAATCTGCTCCTCGGACTCAACAGAGCAAGGACCTGCAATCATGACAAAGTTGCCGCCGCCAATCTTGACCTTGTTCTCACCCTCACCGATCTCTACTACGGTATCGGCCGGATGGAATCGGCGGTTGGCGCATTTGAAAGGCTCGCTTATGCGGGTTACGCTCTCAATTATGTCAAGGCCGCTCAACAGGTCGGGGTCTATACGGCTGGTATCACCTATAAGACCTATTACTGTCTGGAACTGACCCTCGGAAATGTGAATGCCCACTCCCTGGCCTTTAAGCCAGTTGATAAGGTTTTTCTTTTGAGTCTCTGAGACTCCTGCTTTGAGTACTGCTATCATAGTTTTATGTTTTTGTTTCTTTCTTTTCCGGTTTGCAACAAAAAAGCCCGGATATCTGTCCGGGCTCTCTGTTATTTCTTATTTGTACGCATACAACAAATTACCCGGCATATTGTCTGGTAAACCAAAAGTAATAAAAGTATGCGTTGAATGATTTCATATCGGCCGCAAAGGTACATAACATTTTGTTCCGTTGTTATCTTTTGAGCTGTTTTTTTTATACTCAAAAATGATGACCGGCTATCATTGGCATACGTAATTAGTGTAGCCGAGAGAGTAATCGTAATAAAGGCGGATAACACCGTCCGGACTATAGAAAGTGGTATTGGAGATATCACCATAGATGTTCAGGCGTGAGCCGGCATTCATAGTTACCATACCGTTGATATTACCGTTAATGGTCAGTTCGGCGTTCTTCTGCAAGGCTATGTTACCCTCAATATCACCTATGACTTTCAGATAGCTGCCCTGAGAGATAATGATAGGTAATACACCCGTGCTCTTGATTGCAACCTTGTCGCGATTCATGATATAGCTTGATTTCGAGAATATCATGGATGAATGAATGATGCCCCCGCCATGTTCGCTGGAAAGTTGTAACTGGCCGTCCAGACGGGCGTCGAACAGATGCACATTCGATCTGCCGCTGCAAATGATATCTGCCGCACCGCTGTTGTAAACAGCATAGTCTCCACCATAGGAAAGGTTGTACTTGCCGTCCTGAGGAGTGCATGTACGTACCGGTGTCTCATTATAGGAAATAACCAGAAGTTTCTGTTTCTGCATAACCAGACTCTGCTTGAAATTGCCGCTTCTGTACTTATCGGCCTCAACGGTCCATGTGCCCTGATAAGTATCCAATGTTGTCCAGTCAATGGCCCTGAGTGTCATTACATCATCCTTTTGGTCATACCTGGTGTCGACATAGTATGGCATTGACAGATAGAGCTTTTGACATGATACAGGTATTGTGGTGATACTGCCCTTATTCCTGGAATAGACCCGATACATGTTTGAAATACCATCGCGCTCCGATGAGAGTGTAGCCTTCTTGAGCCGGGTCACCTGCGCGGGAGTGGTTCCGTCCTCCTGAACGAATGACATATCTATTTCAAGTCGGGTATCAACCGGCGTTAACTTCAAGGTGTCGCGTGACTCTATTACATGACTGACAGACAGGTCGGGAAGTGTGGTGTAAATCCTTAAATAGCGGTGCTCTATTGCGCTTTTGGCCGATCCGTCCTGATTAGTGTAATCGGCGTACAGTCCGTCAATGCCATTGTCGTCCTGTTTCCAGCCATATAGTATCATGATTGAGGGTTCGATGCCTACACCTCTGGTTATAGGATCATATTTAATTTCATCGTCCAGGAGATAAGTTCGATAAAATGTCACATCACCCGTAAGCGTACATGAAAGGCTGTCGGCCGATATGTCAGTCTGCTTAAGCGGGATGTCCTCACCGAGCGGGGTGCATGCCATTGCTATCCACGAGGCATGGTACAGATATGCCTCACGGCCGTCGCCGAACCTGACGCCTGACTCCGGATCGGCAATCCTGACAGGAATGCAGACGTGATTTATAAGGGCTCCGTTCTGATCATACCGGGGCTCCCGTTCAGAATCACTCATCTTTTCATTGTCGCATGCGGCAAAGGCTATGCCTGCAAACAAAACGTACATAAAGGACTTTTTCATTTTCATATTATCGTAGTTGTAATGAAGTCAGTTTTAATCTTTCTTTTGAGCGCGTAGCTCTTCAATATAGGCGGCGGTGATGACGCCTGACGGGAGTGCTATGATTGCAACGCCGAATAGGCTTGAGACCATGCTTATGAATCGGCCGATATCGGTTACGGGAGTTACGTCGCCGTAGCCTACTGTTGTCAGGGTTACGGTGGCCCAGTAGAGCGCGTCAAAGAAGTTCTCAAAGGATGCCTGGCCGGTCTCAGGATTGATATGCGGCTCGGCGTTGAACATAACCAGGGCCGATACGAATATGTAGAAAACAGCTATTCCCAGTACCGTGAACAGGATTTTCTTCTCGCGGCGGATTACGTTGCCCAGTGTCTTGATATTCTGAGAGTAACGTATGAACTTGAAGAGTCTGAGTATCCTGAGCAGACGTGATATTCGGAGCACCTTGAATCCCTGACCCAATATATTCAGACCCGGCAGTATGGACAGGAAGTCTATGATTGCCCACGGAGTGATGGGATAAAGCAGGAATGACCATTTGCCCTTGCCGACTATGTAATCGGCCCCAATCCAACGCAGCACGTAATCGAGTAAAAGGAGTCCAACGGTCACGTTTTCAATGATTTTGAAGACGGGATAGGTCTCAATGAACATGAGCGGGATAATGCTGGCGGTGATGGCTGCCAGAATGATGAAATCATAGATGTAACTTACCCAGTCGTTGTCGCGGCCCTGCTCGACAATGGTGTACAATCTCTTTCTCATAACGGTCTAGGAATTGGATTGACCGCAAATATAACTTATCTTTGCGGTAAATAACAAGAAAATGGCACAGACAACAGCAGACGACAAGAAAATCATCTTCTCCATGGTGGGGGTGAGCAAACAGTTCCAGAACAACAAGCAGGTTCTTAAGGATATTTACCTGAGCTTCTTTTACGGCGCCAAGATAGGTATCATCGGTCTTAACGGTAGCGGTAAATCAACCCTGCTCAAGATAATTGCAGGTATTGAAAAGAGCTATCAGGGACAGGTGGTGTTCAGTCCCGGTTACAGCGTGGGCTATCTGCCTCAGGAGCCTCAGCTGGACCCTGACAAGACCGTCAAGGAGGTTGTGATGGAGGGTGTTCAGCAGATATATGATACCCTTAAGGAGTATGATGAGGTGAACCATAAGTTCGAGCTCCCCGAGTATTATGAGGATCAGGACAAGATGGATGCCCTTATGGCACGTCAGGCTGAACTGCAGGATATGATTGACGCTACCGATGCATGGAACATAGATAACCGTCTGGAGCAGGCGATGGATGCGCTGCGCTGTCCGCCCGAAGACCAGAAGACAGGCGTCCTGTCCGGTGGTGAGCGCCGTCGCGTGGCTTTGTGCCGTCTGTTGTTGCAGCAGCCCGATATACTGCTGCTGGATGAGCCTACCAACCATCTTGATGCCGAGAGCATACAGTGGCTGGAGCAGCATCTGAACCAGTACGCAGGTACGGTTATTGCCGTAACTCATGACCGTTACTTCCTGGACAACGTAGCCGGCTGGATCCTGGAACTTGACCGCGGTGAGGGTATTCCATGGAAGGGTAACTACTCAAGCTGGCTGGAGCAGAAGTCACAGCGTCTGGCTCTGGAGGAGAAGCAGGCTTCAAAGCGCCGCAAGACCCTGGAGCGTGAGTTGGAGTGGGTTCGTATGGCTCCCAAGGCCCGTCAGGCCAAGGGTAAGGCCCGTCTGAACTCATATGACAAACTCATGAATGAGGACGTAAAGGCCAAGGAGGAGAAACTTGAGATATTCATACCCAACGGTCCGCGTCTGGGTAACAAGGTAATTGAGGCCAAGGGTGTACAGAAGGCATTCGGTGACAAACTGCTGTTTGATGACCTGAACTTCTCACTGCCGCCAAACGGCATTGTCGGTGTCATCGGCCCTAACGGTGCCGGTAAGACCACTTTGTTCCGCCTTATCATGGGACTGGAAAAGGTAGATAAAGGTACATTTGAGATAGGTGAGACCGTAAAGATTGCATACGTTGACCAGCAGCACAAGGATATCGATCCTGAGAAGAGTGTCTATCAGGTGGTGAGCGGCGGCAACGAGATTATACGCATGGGCGGCCGTGACATCAACGCGCGTGCATATCTGGGCCGATTCAACTTTACCGGTGCTGACCAGGAGAAGAAATGCGGCGTGCTGTCAGGTGGTGAGCGTAACCGCCTGCAGTTGGCTATGGCGCTCAAGGAGGAGGGCAACGTGCTGCTGCTTGATGAGCCTACCAACGATATCGATGTAAACACCCTGCGTGCTCTTGAGGAGGGCCTTGAGGATTTTGCAGGCTGCGCTGTAGTAGTCAGCCATGACCGCTGGTTCCTGGACCGTATCTGCACACACATCCTCTCATTCGAGGGTGACTCAAAGGTGGTATTCTATGAGGGCTCTTACTCAGAGTATGAGGACTACAAAATCAAGCAGCTTGGCTACCAGGAGCCGAAAAGAATACATTACCGCAAGTTGCAGTAATGTATTCCCTTCGGTTCCTGTTTTTCGACATCATTTTAGTTTGCTCTGCAAACGCGCTCCCTTCAGTCGCTTGCCGGCTTCCAGCCGGGTCCTTCGGACTAATAGCAGAACTGGAGACCTAATTAGAATTAATGTTTGAGATATGAAAAGGATTTTATTATTGCTTTCACTGATTTCGGTGCTGGCCAGTTGCCAGAACGATCCGTACGTGATCAAGACTACGAATGGTTTGGTACGCGGATTTGACGAGGAGGGAACTATGGCGTTCAAGGGTATACCGTATGCTCATGCCGAGCGCTGCATGCCTCCTGCTCCGGTAGCCAAGTGGGATACCGTAATGAATTGCACTGAGTGGGGACCGCAGTCTTTGCAGAGCGGCCGCATCCAGCCGGGCAGTGCCGAGGACTGCTGTGTGCTGAACGTCTGGACTACCGGTACAAAAGGAAAGAAACCTGTCATGTTCTGGTGTCACGGAGGCGGTTTTGACTCAGGTACATCGGCCTGGAATCCGGGCATGTGTCTGGCACAGAAGGATGTGGTGGTAGTGAGTCTTAACCATCGTCTCAATATAGTTGGATTCCTGGACCTGTCTGCTACCGGTGATCCCAAGTACAGGTACTCCGGTAACGTGGGCATGATGGATGCCGTAAAGGCGCTGGAGTGGGTGCATGACAATATCCGTAAGTTTGGCGGCGATCCTGATAACGTGACCATATTCGGTGAATCCGGAGGCGGCGGAAAGGTGGGCACTCTGATGTGTATGCCGGCTGCCAAGGGCCTGTTCCACAAGGCAATTATCATGAGCGGCACAATCCTGAACGTGAACAACAAGTCCATGACCGAGGAACTGGGCCTGGCAGTACTTGATGAACTTGGCATTCCGCACAGCGAGCCTGACCGCATTAAGGATGTCCCTTATGACAAACTCTATCAGGCCGGCCAGCGTGCACTCTCCGCAAGGGGACTTGTCCGTACGCCCGGCACCCCCATAATGTGGGGCTTTGGCCCGGTACCCGATGGCGAGGTTCTGCTCCAGCAGCCTTTCCAGCCTGATTTCGCATCCATATCAAGTGACATACCTTTAATAATAGGAACTACATTCAATGAGTTGCAGCGTGGCCAGTATAACCGCCCCATGACTCTGGAGCAGGCCAAGGATGCCGTACGCACAACATTCGGTGATGAGACCGATGCCTATGCCGATGCGCTGGCCCAGGCGTGGCCCGATTATATCCCGCAGGATCTGCCCTCAATAGACAACCTGTTCCGTGCCAAGACCATCATCACGGCCGATGCCGCATCGGCCTCAAAGAAAGCTCCGGTGTACAATTACATGTTCACATGGAAATCCCCGCTCACCCGCATATCGGCCCATGGAGCGGAACTCAATTTCTGTTTCAACACCCTGCATCATGCAGGTCGTGACCTGCCCAATCCGTCAGAAAAAGACCTTCTGCTTGCCGACCGTATGGCACAGTCCTGGGCAAATTTTGCCCATACAGGCAATCCTAACGTAGATGGTCTGCCGGAGTGGCATCCCTACACGCGTGAAAACGGTGAGTGCTTTATGTTTGACCATGAGATTGAGGTTCGTCACAACTTTGACCGCACGCTTGAGGAGATAATTAACCGCCATTGTTTCAAGAAGTTGGATGAATTCAGAGCAACAGGTTCACTAAAATAATTAGTTTTGTTTGCATTTTTATAAGAATTCTTTTTTACCTTTGGCAATACTAAGGGTAGTCCTTTGTTTTTTTATTAACTATAAATCCTTGTATGATTATGAGAAAACCATTCTTTCTTCTTACTGCACTGTCACTTTCGACAGTTATGGCGGGCGCCCAGGTTGCTCCCGGCAAAGATTACGAGACAATTACAGAGAGTAACATCACTGAAGAGGCTGATCTGACACAGATTGCCTACGATTTCAAGATTCATCCCCTTAAGGCTGATGGCAGGATTGATGACATTGGCGGTATTAAGAGTTGGGGTAGCGTAATGTTGGCCCGCAACGGTAACAGCAGCAAGATCCTGCGTTTTGACAATTATAAGCTTACCGGTACGATTGACAAGCTGGGTATAGGTGAGGATGAGTACTATTTCATAGAGGATTTCTCTTATGATGCAGCCAACAACTCCATCTATATAGAGAATGACTCCAACCTGGTCACTTATGATGCAAAGACATTCAAGTTCAAGGAGAAACAGACTATTAACATTGCGATTCAGAATGTCCTGAACCTTGGTGATAAGATGCTTTATTACGGCTTCTTTAATGATGAGTATCAAAGAAGCAGAATGCGTACAGATGATAAGGTGTTCCTGCCTAAAGAGTCAATGATACTGGTAGACAGGGATGAGCGTGACCTTAAGAAAGGTACGGTACTCTATAGGGAGAGTTACCTGCAGAGACAGATGCTCGGATACCCTGAGCTGTTCTATGTCAACCCCAAGAACCGTTCAACATGCCTTACCGGATTTGTAAACAGGATTGTCACATTTGACGACAATAAGGTGACCGATGTCTATCGTTTCAAATTAGGAGACGGTGACGTTCCCGCATCAATTGCAGGTATATTTGAAAAGGATGAGTTTACATCGGACGAACTGTCACGTGCCATGACCATCATATCAAATCAGATGTCAAGCGGTCCTGTGGCAACCAATACCTATAATATCATGGTTGACGGAAAGACGGTGAGCTTCAGGGTTACCTATAATGGTGATTTAGGCTCATACAGCCGTTATCTGTACTTTGTTCATGATGACAAGGGAACCAAGGTTTACAAGCATCTGCGCATTCCCGGCATAAGGCAGGATATAGATCCTACCGGTGCCAACGGCAACCATCAGATTGCTATCATATCAAACGTATCCAACGTTATTGATGAGAGTGCAGAGATGTCACCCCTGGCAAAACAGATCGTTGACGAGCTCAAGAAACAGAACGACGGTAATCCCGTGCTGATTGAGTTCCGCTTCAAATAAAGAACCGTTTGAATTCCGATTCAAAGTTAGGTGTAAGGATGTCCTTTCCAAGGGCATCCTTTATTTCTTGCATGGTCCAGAATCGGCCGCCGGCAAGTTCATCCTGGCTGGGGTGGATGGGGCCGTCATAGACGGTGCGGAATACGTTGACAAGCTCTTTCTCTACCTTGCTTTCAAATACGTAACGGCCCATGGGGGTGGGGTTGGGTACGCTTATTCCCAGTTCCTCCATCACCTCACGCTGAAAGGCCTGCTCCACAGTTTCGCCGTAGCTGATGTGACCTCCCACGGCGGTGTCCCACTTGCCGGGCTGGATGGGTTTCCAGTCGGGGCGGCGCTGCAGGTAGAGTTCACCACGGGAGTTGAATACGTGAAGATGTACTACGGGATGCAGAACCTTGCGGCCGTCATGGGCTTCACCGCGCAGTATCTTTCCCAATACGTTCCCATTCTCATCGACAATGGGAAAAAGTTCGTTGTCGTTATCAGAATTCATGTGGGTCAGCGTCTTGGAGTACGGGGAATTTGGCGCGGAAACGGGCCAACTGCTCAAGGTCTAGTTCTGCGCTTACCATCTGGGGCTGCTCATCGGTCTGGATAAGCGTTTCTCCGTAGGGGGTTATGATGGCACTGTGACCGGGATAGAAACCAAAATCATCGCTGCCTGAGCGGTTCACGCCTATGGCATAGCACTGGTTCTCTATGGCACGGGCACGCAGCAGGGTGTCCCAGGCAAGTATCCGTTTATCGGGCCAGTTGGCGGGATATATCACGGCGTCGTAATCGTCACGGTTGCGGCTGAATGTGGGGAACCTGAGGTCATAGCAGATGAGCAGCATTATCCTCAGACCGCGGAAGTTTATTACAACCCTCCCTTCACCGCGGGAGTAGTGCATGCTCTCACCGGAGTATGTAAAGAGATGGTGCTTGTCATAATAATCAATGGTGCCGTCAGGTTTGGCAAAGCAGAAACGGTTATAGACTTTACCATTCTCTGCAACCGGAAGCGTGCCGCATACGGCCGCGTTCAGCTGTGACGCCTTGTCACGCATCCATGTCACGATAGGGCCGTCCATGGTCTGGACTACCTCTGACGGGTCAATATACTGTCCGGTGGCGAACATCTCGGGCAGAACATATATGTCTGCTCCGCATCCGCTGCCGATAAGGTTGTCAGCATGGGCAATGTTTTGTTGCCAGTCTCCTTTTTCAGGTGCGTTCTGTACGATTGAGATTCTCATATTGTGGCTGCAAAATTACGTCATATTTCCCACAATTATTTATATTTGCCATATTCAAACAAACACGTGCAAATGAAAACTTACCGATTATTGACCATTGCAGCGGCTTTAGCCGTTTCGGTTGCAGTCAACGCGCAGACAGTTAGCGGTTCTGTGGATGACGGTTTTGAAATAAAGGCCGGCAAAGTGACAATGAAAGTCAGCGCCAAGGAGGGCGGCAAAATCATGTCTTACAAGTATGATGATGTTGAGATGCTTTCCCAGTTGCGAATGCAGAATCAGTATGGCAGCACTTTCTGGACCAGTCCTCAGAAAGAGTGGAACTGGCCTCCTGTAACCGAATTTGACAGAGGTGCCTACACCGTTGAGTCCGATGACTCCAAACAGTTGGTTCTCACCAGTCAGGTGGCCCGTAAACTACCGTTCCGGATAAGCAAGCAATATACTCCTGACTCCAAGGGAAAATACATACGTGTCTCATATACCATCACAAACAAAGGTGAAGAGACCCGCAAGGTTGCACCGTGGGAAATATCCCGCGTAGTGGCTGATGAAGAAGGCCTGATATTCTTTGACGCTCCGGTGGAGAGCATCACCCCCGCTAACCTTATCCCTTTCAATGGTGAAGCAGGTGCATCATGGTATAACTTTGAGACAGGCTCCCAGAACCGCAAGATCAATGCCGATGGCAAGGGCTGGCTGGCATACGCTTCAAACGGTCTTCTTATGATCAAGAAATTCGATGATATAACCTCCTCACAGCCTGCGCCCGATGAGGCCGAGATTCAGGTCTATGTAAATCAGGGCAAGACATACATAGAGTTGGAGAGCCAGGGAGAGTATAAGTCATTGGCTCCCGGAGAGGGATTGACATGGGTAGTTGACTGGTATCTGATACCCCTCAAGGACAAGGCCGTGCCCTCAAAGAAACTGCTTGACCTGGTTCGTAAAACCATTAAGTAAAAAATCCAACTAACCAAATTGCCTGTATGAAAAGAATTATATCCATTCACGACATCTAAACAATAGTATATGAAAACTTTAAAGCAATTACTGACCATCATTGCGGCTTTTTCTTTCTGTGCCGCACCTGCCATGGCGCAGGAGAGTGTTCCGGTTTACAAGAACACCAATTATTCGTTTCAGGAGCGTGCGGTTGACCTGGTGTCACGCTTGACCCTTGAGGAGAAACAGGCCCTTCTGGGCAACAATATGGCTGCAGTGCCGCGTCTGGGCATAAAGCAGTATAACGTATGGAGTGAGGCTCTGCACGGTGTGCTGTCAGGAGCTAACGCACAGGCCGGACTGCAGGGACCTACGTCGTTCCCGGGCAGCGTTGCCTTAGGCTCAAGCTGGGATCCGGAACTGATGGAGCTGGAGGCATCGGTCATAGCCGATGAGGCCCGTGCCATATTCCAGACCGGTACCAAGGGCCTGACATTCTGGAGTCCGGTTGTGGAGCCGATACGTGACCCGCGTTGGGGACGTACCGGTGAGAGCTACGGTGAGGATCCGTATCTGGCCGCAGTGATGTCAAGCGGTTTTGTGCGCGGTTTTATGGGCAGTGACCCCAATTACATCAAGGCCGTGCCCTGCGCCAAGCACTATTTTGCCAATAACAGTGAGTTTGACCGCCATGTGGGCAGTTCCAACATGGACAGCCGTGACATGCGTGAGTTCTATCTCTATCCCTACAAGGAGCTGATAGAGAAGGACAACCTGCCGTCTATCATGTCATCATACAATGCGGTGAATCACGTGCCTACATCGGCCAGCGCACTCTATCTGGATACCATTGCCCGTCGCACCTACGGCATGAAGGGTTATGTGACCGGTGACTGCGCCGCCATTGAGGATATCTATACCGGACATTACTATGTGGAGACTGCCGAGGAGGCTACCGCCGCAGGTCTTAAGGCCGGTGTTGACTCTGACTGCGGAAGCGTATATCAGCGTTACGCCCTGAGCGCACTTGAGAAGGGTCTCATCACGGAGGCCGATATGGACCGTGCACTGGTGAATATGTTCATCATACGTATGCGTACCGGTGAGTTCGATCCGCTCATGAAGGTTCCGTATGCCAACTATCCGGCCAGCACCGTGAACTCGGAGCGCAGTCAGGCAATCGCCATTGAGGTGGCTACACGCACTCCGGTACTGCTCAAGAATGAGAAGGTGAGCGGTACTGACGGCAAGGCTCTGCCTATCAGCCTTGAGGGAATCAAGAGCATTGCGCTGATAGGTCCGCAGGCTGATCGCGTGGAGTTGGGACCGTATTCAGGCCGTCCTGAGCAGTCAAGCCGTACCACTCCTTATGCCGGAATAAGCAAGTACATTGCCGATAAGGGATTGGATGTTGAGGTTACGCTGGCATCGGGCGGAAGCACCAAGAGCAAGAGTAACCTGCTGTATGTGGCCTGGTTTGAGCTTGAAAAGTCCGATGGCGCCAAGAGCCGTCATGATGCTACTCAGTACAGCTCATCATCCGATGGTATTACAGTGGGTTCAGGTATGGGAACCGAGGAGCAGGTCCGCTCAATCGATGACGGTTCATGGACCGCATATGAGAATATCGACCTGATTAACGTTGAGAAGATCACCATCGGCGCAAACATTCCTACCGAGGGCGGTATCATTGAGGTGCATGTGGGTTCACCCGAGGGTAACCTTATAAGCACCATCGAGGCTACACGTGCATCGGGTAAGCGTGTAGGCGGCGTATACGGCGCAAGCACCCCCATGGAGGCCAAGGTGAACAAGCTGGGTTACAACGGCCCGCAGACCCTCTATCTGGTATATAAGGCACCTGAGGATGATGAGATTCCTGAGGATGTATTGGCAGCAGCCCGCAAGAGCGACGTTGCAATCGTATTTGTGGGAACCGATGAGAATACCGCAACCGAGGAGGCTGACCGTCTTACCCTGAACCTTCCGGGCAACCAGGTCAAGCTGATACAGGCTGTGGCAAATGAGAACAGGAATACTATCGTGGTGATGCAGACTCTGGGATGCGTCGAGGTTGAGGATTTCAAGAATCTTGAGAACATTCCCGGCATTCTGTGGACCGGTTACAACGGCCAGGCACAGGGTGCAGCCATTCCGATGGTGCTGTTTGGTGACGTCACTCCCGGTGGTAAACTGAACGCCACATGGTACAAGTCCGTAAAGGACCTGCCGCCTATCACTGACTATACCCTGCGTGCAGAGAACGGCAAGCCCGGACGTACCTTGTGGTACTTTACCAAGCCGGTTTCATATGAGTTCGGTTACGGTCTGAGCTATACCACATTTGAGTACTCGGACTTTACCATAAGCAAGAGCGCCATCACCCCCGATGACAAGATCACCATCAGCGTCAACGTAAAGAACACAGGTGACTTTGACGGTGATGAGGTAGTACAGATCTACGTGACCACCCCTGAGAGCCCCGCATCACTGCAGCGCCCCATCAAGCGTCTTAAGGGATTCAAGCGCGTTACCATACCGCGCGGACAGACCCGCCGTGTGGAGATAGATATTGACTGCGCCGACCTCTGGTTCTGGGATATGGACAGTGAGCGTATCACTTATGACTCAGGCAAGTATGTATTTGAGATAGGCTCATCATCACAGGATATCCGCGGAACTGTATCGGCCAACATGAACGGCAAGTTCACTCCGCAGCTCAAGACCGTGGTATCTGACTGCCGTCTGTCTGTACTTGAGATAGGTCAGACCGCTCAGTTCCAGACAACCGCGGCACTTACTGATGACTCATTCCTGAGTCTTGACAAGGCTGTCATAAAGTACGTGAGCAGCAATGATGCCGTTGCCACTGTCAATGCCGATGGCTTGCTGACAGCCGTAGGTCCAGGTATAGCAACCGTTACCGTAAGCGTTACATACAACGGCAGGACCGTAAGTGACAGCTACTCTGTAAAGGTAAATGCCGATCTGTCGCTGTCATCACTCAAGAACGCCGGCAAGTCTCTGTTCAAGGCTGGACGCAAGCAGTACAGCGTACTTGGAAAGATGTCTTCAAAGGTTACAGCTACAGCACGTTCCAGACAGCTTAAGGTTGCCGTAGAACAGGCACCCACCGTTCCCGGAACCGCAATAGTAAAGGTCTATGAACCCGTAACCGGCGATGCAGAGAGTTACTACGTGAATTTTGGCATCAAGGGTGTGTCCGATGAGTTCAAGAACAACAGCCTGGGACGCCAGTGGGATGTGGTACGTCCCGATGATGACAACCTGCTCGTAGCTGACGGCCGTCTGGAGATTACCGCAACTGCAGGTGATATAACCGCCGCTTCCGATAACGGCGTCAACCTGGTGCTTCAGAGTGCCAACAGTGACTGGACAATTGATACCAAACTGCAGACCAGTGCGCTGCCCACGGGTGTCCAGAACGCTGGTCTGGTGGCTTATCAGGACGACTCGCATTTTGTAAAGTTCGTATATACCGGTGCAGCTATGCGTCGAGGCGGACAGCAGCAGGGCGCAGCCGCTCCCGCAGCCGGAAGCCTGCAGCTTTATGTTGAGGAGAACGGTGCATCCAAGAGTACCCAGAGCATAAATCTGGCCGAGGCCGGAGTGGTTGACAATACTATCTGTCTCAAGCTTGAGAAGGATGGCAGCATCTACACCGCATACTATTCAGTTGACGGAAAGAGCTGGGTCATGGCTGCTCAGACGGAAGTGATGCTCAAGGATATCAAGGCAGGTGTGATGGCTTGCAACGGTGTGCAGAACATGCGTATGGGCATGCGTCCGGGTGGAGCCGGGCCGGCAATGGCGGCAGCACCACAGCAGACGGCACCTCTCAAAGCCTGGTTTGACTGGTTCAGGATAAAGAACAGATAATGCAATCAAGGATGCATTTGATCAATTGGAGACTGTTGCCTGTCATGTTTTTCATGTGGCTGGCAACGGCCTCCGATTCTTTTGCCATCACTCCGATAACCGTGGATATCAAACCTTTCGCAGACGGGTTCGTGATGGCGCGTGCCGACGGTCTGCTTACATGGACCGATATGGACGGTAATCCTATTGACAGCGTAAACCTTAAGATGGATATAGCCGGGATTGAGGTGCGTGACGTAGATGTGCTGGCTGTGAGCGGTGACATGAAAGTCATGAAAGTGGATAGGAAAGGCCGGAAAAACCGTTTGTGCCGCAGTCAGATTCAGAACGCTCACGACCATGTGACGGGCATAGCAAGTACAAAAGATAATACATTCATCCTGACGGAGTCTGGGGTGGTATATACCACTACGGATTTCAAATCCTTCAATTCATTGGATTTCAACCGGCTCTACACCGCATTCTATGATGAAGTCAGTTTCTGTTCGATATGTGCATCGGACAATTACATATACATGGCCGGCACCTACAGGAACGGTATGCCGGCGGTATTTACATCGGGCACGGGAAAGATATGGAGTGAACGTGGCCTGACATATACAGAAGAGGGGATGATTCTGGAGCTTGAACAGCAACCCCTGAATCTGGCTTATGACAGCCGTATGGACAGGTTCGTTCTGGCTTGCACGGACGGATACCTGTTCTATATGCCCGGATGCTCTCATTGCAACAGCATAGAGCACAAATCTATGCAGGATATCACGGCCGTGGCATTCAATGACGGTTGCAGCCTGTTCCGTTAAAACAGATCAAGTGAGAGTTGCCCGTCACCCAGCAGGTTGAATGACATGCGGTGATAGGGCGTGGTGCCGTACTGGCGTATGGCTTCGCGGTGTTTTGCCGTGGGGTAACCCTTGTTGTCCAGCCAGTCATACTGGGGGTACTCCTCAGCAATACGGTTCATGAAATCGTCACGGTAGGTCTTGGCCAGGATTGATGCCGCCGCAATGGACATCATCTTACCGTCACCCTTTACGATTGTGGTATGCGGGATTCCGGGATAGGGGATGAAGCGGTTACCGTCTATGAGCAGATGTTCCGGTCTTACCTTAAGCTGGTCAATGGCCCTGTGCATGGCGGTAAATGAAGCCTTAAGGATATTGATCTTGTCTATCTCCCTGTTGTCAACCACACCTACCGCCCAGGCTATGGCCTCACGCTCTATGACAGGACGCAGGTCATAACGCTGTTTCTCAGTGAGTTGCTTTGAATCATTGAGCAAAGGATTGCTGAAATCGGGGGGCAGAATGACCGCTGCTGCATATACAGGCCCTGCCAGGCAACCGCGTCCGGCCTCATCGCAACCGGCCTCAACGCGCCCCTGAACAAGAAACGGCAACAGCGGATTATGACTCATGGTACTCTTATTCGTGGCTGTCCAGACGCTGCTGAGCAAGCTGCTCAAAGCGTGTGCCGGGACGGCCCCAGTTGGCATATGGATAGATGGATATACCGCCACGGGGAACAAAGAATCCTGTAACCTCTATGTATTTGGGATCCATCAGTTTAATGAGGTCCTTCATGATACGGTTTACGCAATCCTCATGAAAACTGCCCACGTTGCGGTAACTGTGCAGGTAGAGTTTGAGTGACTTGCTCTCAACCATTCTCTGGTCAGGGATATAGCTTATACGTATCTCGGCAAAATCAGGCTGTCCGGTGATGGGGCAGAGTGAAGTGAACTCAGGGCAGTTGAAACGTACCCAGTAGTCATTCTCCGGGTGCTGGTTTGAGAATGCCTCAAGAACACCGGGATTATACTCGTTTGAATATGTAGTCTTGTGACCAAGGGCTGTGAGACCCTCATTCTCTCTGTTATCGGCCATTATCAGGAAACTTTGAGTTTGAAAGGATTGTACTTGATGTCGTAGTCAAAGGTGTCTATACCCTCGGCTTTCTTGAGCTTATGTGAGATTGCGCTGGTAACGGGCAGGATTACAATCTCATAGACTGTCTTTACGGTCACCTGTGTGAGAACGATAGACAGTATGGTTGCCATGGGCATGGTGCCAAGGAATGCCAGCGGATAGAAAATGATGGAGTCTGACAACTCTCCGGCTACGGTTGATACTATGGCACGCCATCCGAATCCCTTGCCCTTTGTGGCAATCTTCATGCTTGACATTACCCATGCGTTCATGTGTGAACCCAGGATAAATGCTATAAGTGACGCGATTGTGGTACGCGGAATGAGACCGAACAGTTGGTTGAAACTTCCGGCTACCTCCTGGCTGTCAGGGTAGATGGGCGCAGGCAGTATCGTAACGATATGGGCTGCCACGGCTACGAATGCGCTCAGTGCAAATCCCATCCAGATTACCCACATGGCGCGGCGGTAACCGTAGACCTCAGTGAGCAGGTCATTGATTATGTATGAGATAGGGAAGATGATAACTGCAGCTGAGAGCTGAAGATTGGTGTTTCCTACCCGCCACAGACGCGGCACAAAAAGATTTGATGTGATGAGGCAGACGCAGAACAGTACTGCCAGTACGACGAAAATGGCGGACACATCCTTCCGCCCGTTAATTGTTTTGTTATCGGACATTTTTACTTGTTTTTATAGTGGTTCCAAGCACACTTGTAACGGACACATCCCGTTACTCGGCCGCAAAGGTAGAGAAAAAATGCGGCCCGGACAAGTTAAAGCTTGTCAATATGGAACAGAAGGTTCTCCTTGTCGAATCTAATGCCTTTACGGACAAAGAAATCCTCAAGTATTCCCTGATTGGCCAAATCCCTGGGAGAGCCTATGGATACACCTTTGACGGGGTCCATAAGCCAGATGGTATCGGCTATCTGGAGTGCCATGTCAAGGTCATGTGTAGAGAGAAATATGGTCTTGCCTGTAGTGCGTGACAGGCGGTGCAGCAGCTGCATTATCTCAACCTTGCTGGGGAAATCAAGGAAGGCGGTGGGCTCGTCAAGGAATATCACGGGAGTCTGCTGTGCAAGAGCCTTGGCAATCATCACTTTCTGGCGCTCGCCGTCACTCAGGGTCTGGATCATACGGTCCTTGAGCGCAGTGATGCCTACCATACTGATGGCCTGGCTTACTATCTCACGGTCCTGCCCGTTAAGGGTTCCCCAGAATCCGGTGTAGGGGCTGCGTCCAAGTCCTACAAGGTCTTCTACAGTCATGTTCCTGAGGTCAGTCTTCTCAGTAAGAACCACGCCTATGATCTTGGCGAGTTCCTTGTCCGTATAGTCCTTAAGGTCACGGCCCAAGATGGTAATGGTGCCGCTTATGGGAGGCAGGAATGCCGATAGGGTACGCAACAGCGTGGACTTGCCGGCACCGTTGGGTCCAAGCAGACAGGTGAGTTCGCCGCCCTGAAGGCTGGCGTTTATGTCACGTGCCACTACCGATATCCTGTTACCGGCGCGGTATCCCGTGCTGAGTGAGCGTATCTCTATTGTGGGCTGTTTCATTCCAACTGCGAAGATAGTGTAATTTACTTCATCTTCTTTTTGTGTTACCGATCAATAGTGTATTTTTGTACTCAAAGTGAACCGTATGATCAGAAATTCAATAAAATGTCTTGCCTCATTCTGTAGGACTATGGCAACATTCGCAGTCATCTTATCCGTGACTGCCTGTAACAACGGAGATGTATTGGAAAAGCAGGTTGATCAGCTTTATGACCGGATGCCTCAGCAGGAACGGATAGCTCAGCTCAAGAGTATGTACATGGATGAGCTGTTTGACGCTCAGGGACAGCTTGACACTGCAAAGTGCCGCAAGCTTATACCATATGGAGTGGGCCATTTCTCACAGTTCGCCCTGCAGCAGCCGCGTGATCCCAATGACTTGCGTGACCGTGTGGCAGCTATTCAGGACTGGCTCATGAACAATACTCCCACCGGTATTCCGGCACTCTTCCATGAGGAGGTCCTGTCCGGTATCAATACACTTGGCGCAACGGTCTATCCGCAGCAGATAGGTCAGGCCGGTTCTTTCAATCCCGCCCTGGCTGAACTCAAGACAAAGCAGACTGCAACCCTGATGCGCAAGATGGGTGGAATCCTGGCATTGTCACCAATGGTTGACGTTTGCCGTACACCCGGTTTCAACCGTCTTGAGGAGTCATACGGTGAGGACGGGTACTTGAGCGCCGTAATGGGAACGGCATTCGTGCGTGGTCTCCAGCTGGGTGACCTCAAGAAGGGCGTGGGTGCCTGCTCCAAACATTATCTGGGTTACGGAGGCGGCGGTGATGCCGATGAGAAAGAACTGATGGAGGAGATTCTGCTGCCCCATGAGACCATCATACGTCTGGCCGGCGGCAGGACCATCATGCCGGGTTACCATGCCGTTCATGGTACAAACTGTGTAGCCAACGGCGAGATACTCATGGATATACTGCGCGGGTATGTGGGCTTTGACGGAATGGTGGTGAGTGACTATACCGCCATAGGTCAGATTCCCGGTCTAAGCAGCTCCGCTGCTAAGGCAGCCGAGGCTATAAATAACGGAAACGATGTGGATTTCCCCGAGGGGTCCGATTACCGGAATCTGCAGGAGGCCATAGATAAGGGGCTGGTCAAACCTGAGGCTTTTGAGCGTGCCGTGAAGGATGTGCTGCGTCATAAGCTGCGCGCCGGACTCTTTGATGAGAATCCCTATCTGTACAGCACGGAGAACATAATCCTGGACACCCCCGAGGAGCGTCGTGCCGCATATGATATAGCGTCACAGTCCATAGTCCTGCTTGAGAACAACGGCGTTCTGCCGCTCAAGGATGTAAAGAACATCCTGGTTACAGGACCAAACGCAAACTCCATCTGGGCCATGTGCGGTGACTACACCTATCCCGCCATGTCATATTTCTGGAAGAGGGTAGAGGATATTGCCGATCAGGACCAGCCTCATATAGTAAAACTCCTGGAGGGTATGAACAACCGCAAGCCTTATGGAATGAACATAATGTACTCACGCGGTTGTGACTGGACGGAGGAACTGGAGACAAAATACCGCGAGGACGGTGATGAGCGTGCCTGGGACTGGTACATACTGCACCGTATGGTCAAATCGGGTGAGGTGGCCGATAAGAAAGAGGCCCTGCGCCTGGCTGCAAAGGCCGATGTCATCATTGCCGCCATGGGTGAGAACGTGATGCTGTGCGGTGAGAACCGTGACCGTATGGGACTGCGCCTGCCCGGCAAACAGGAGGAGTTCGTGGAGGAGCTCATCAAGACCGGCAAGCCTGTGGTGCTGATTATGTTCGGAGGCCGTGCTCAGGTGGTATCAGGCCTTGCCGAGCGTTGTGCCGCCGTAATCCAGGCCTGGTATCCGGGTGAGGAGGGCGGACATGCCGTTGCGGATATACTGTACGGCTATATCTCTCCGTCGTCAAAACTTTCTGTAAGCTATCCCAATACTGAGCTATTTGAGCCTATCTGCTATAACCGCTCAACCGGGAAGGATCCGAGCGTACAGTGGCCGTTCGGTTACGGACTCAGCTATACCACTTTTGAGTACAGTGACCTTAAGGTTGAGGATGCAACTACAAAAGATGAGTCTCTTACAGTTTCATTTACCGTAAAGAATACCGGTAACGTGACATCGGATGAGATTGCCCAGATATATCTGTCACCCACCACAGACAGCCAGAATATCCGTCCCATCCAGCTGCAGGGATTCAGCCGTGTTTCACTTGAACCGGGTGAGAGCGAGACGGTAAGTATCCGTCTCTACACGGAACAGTTCGGTTACTACAGCAATGACGGAGAGCGCCGGTGGAACATAGATCCCGGTCAGTTCATCATCAAGGTGGGCAGCTCTTCTACTGATATAAGACTTGAACAGAGTGTTACGATAAGTGGCAAGCATGTGGACAAACCGCTTAGAGACCACTATTTTTCTGAAAGGATATTATGAGAAGGATTTTTTTGTTGTTCCTGGCATTGATTACAGTTTCATGTGTTGACTGGGAACATCTGTTTAACAGAGAAGATGAGGGTGAACCGGAACCGGAGCCGGTAGGTCCTGCCGTGACTGAGGACGGCCAGCTCTATAACATGGATTTTGACCTGTGGTATAGGGACGGCAGTTATTATGAGTGCTACGGCGAAGGGGTATCGAGAGAACAGAAAAACGTCTGGGGATCGGCCAATTCCTCAACAGCCAAACTCGGCCGATACACCTGTGTTCCTGAGAGCGTGTTCGTGGCTGTGCCCGGTCCCGGAAAATGGGCTGTCAAACTCAAGACTCAGATGGTCAAGTTCATGTTCATCAAGAAACTGGCTGCGGGTAGTGTGTTCACGGGTCAGATGGGCAGCATAGAGTTGAGCAGTTTGAGTGCTACTCTCAAATGGGGAATCCCATTCAGCTTGCGCCCCAAGACCTTGGAAGGATATGCATGTTACAAGCCTGTAGACATCAATGTAGCCAAGGCTCCGTATGACAGTCTTGGAGGAACCCTGGATAAAGGTCATGTGTTTGTACTGCTCACCGATTGGGACAGACAGTTTACGGTTGATCCTGCAACCGAGACCTTTGTGGATATTGACAATGATACTTGCATAATAGGATACGGTAGAGTAGCTTTTGACCGAGTCATGGATGATTATGAAAAGTTTACCATTGATATCGATTACCGCAATGACCGCACGCCACGATATGTGGTGATCGTGGCTTCATCAAGTGCCTATGGTGATTACTTTACCGGTGGTGAAGGCAGTACGCTGTTTCTTGATGAGTTTAAGTTCACATATTGAATTTTATCAGTATATTTGTAATCACATCATCAATACTAACCTTACAGTATATGCTAAAGAAAACGAGAGTCTTACTGGCAGTGCTGTTCCTTATAGGGATAACGCTGTTGTTTTTGGGCATCGGTCATAACTGGTGGGGGTGGATGGCCAAACTCCAGTTCCTACCGTCCCTGTTGGCCCTTAATGTCGCGGTCATAGCTTTTATAGTCGTGCTTACGCTGTTGCTGGGCCGTATTTATTGTTCTGTGATATGCCCCATGGGCGTGTTTCAGGATTTTGTCTTGTGGATACGCCGTAAAGGCGGAAAGAGACTCCACAAGAGGCAGATCCGCCTGATCAAGAGTGCCAAGGAGCAGGATCCGGACAAAAAGATAACCCCCAGAAAGTACCTCAAGTATTTTGAATACCGCTCAGAGCATAAGTTGGTGCGATACGGCGTGCTGGTGCTTTCTGTCATATCTCTGGTGGTCAGCGGTCAGATGCTCATTGCGCTCATCGCTCCTTACAGCGCATACGGACGTATGGTACGTGCGGTTGCTGCTTCAGGATCAGACAACGTCACATTGCAGTTGCTCATAACAGGACTGGTAACGCTGATCATCATAAGCGTATGTGCCTGGATATGGGGACGCGGATACTGCAACACCGTCTGCCCTGTAGGTACTACACTCAGTTTCCTGAGCCGTTTCTCAATATTCCGTCCCGTGATAGATGAGAGCAAGTGCACAAGCTGCGGCAAGTGCGCACGCGGCTGCAAGGCATCATGCATTGATTTCAAGAACCACAAGATAGATTACAGCCGTTGCGTGGACTGCTTTGACTGTATTGACAACTGCCAGGAGAGTGCGTTGACTTTCAAGTGCATCTGTAACAGAAAGGCCGTTGATACTGAGTCCGATAAGCCCGTAGACCAGAGCCGTCGCGCATTCCTGGTTACCACAGCTGTGGTTGCGGCCGGTGCTGCAGCACATGCTCAGGACCATATGCACGGAGGTATGGCCGATGTCATTGACAAGCAGTCTCCGGAGCGCTCGGAACGTCTGGTTCCGTTCGGTGCCGGTAGCGTAAAGAATTTCTATGACCACTGTACAGCCTGTCAGCTTTGCGTAAGCGCCTGCAAGAACGGTGTGCTGCGTCCCTCATCGGACCTGGAGCATTTCATGCAGCCGGTCATGAGTTACGAGAATGGCTATTGCCGACCGGAATGTACCGCTTGCAGCCAGGTCTGCCCGGCAGGTGCCATCAAGCCGGTTACAGTTGAGCAGAAACAGACCATCCGCATAGGTGTGGCTAAGGTCAACCTGGATCTGTGTCTTCCCGCACAGGGTAAGGACAGTTGCGGAAACTGCTCGTACCACTGCCCGTCGGGTGCCATACGTATGATACGCAAGCAGGGCTCACGCATGCAGATTCCTTCTGTTTCCGAGGACCGCTGCATAGGCTGCGGAGCATGTGAGAATCTCTGCCCGTCACGTCCTGTCAGCGCCATAACCGTAGACGGATTATCTATTCACCACAATGCCTGAACACTATGAAAAGAAGAGAATTCCTTAAATATATGGGAGCAGGTGCAGCTGCTATAGCTCTTGATTCCTGCACCCCCAAGGCCGCCAAGAATCCCGGCAAGGCCTCAACATCAAACAAGGACCTGCACGGAGAGATGCTGCAGCACTATCCCGGCATAGGTGTGCTGGGTTACGGTTGCATGCGCTGGCCTCAGAAACGTAACGAGCAGGGCCGTAACGTGATAGACCAGGATGAGGTTAACCGTCTGGTTGACTATGCTCTGGAGCATGGTGTGAACTACTTTGATACATCGCCCGTATATCTGGGAGGTGACAGCGAACGCGCCACTGCCGAGGCCCTGAATCGTCATCCGCGTGACAAGTGGATCCTGGCAACCAAGCTGTCTGTTTTTGGTAACTCCTCATTTGAGGGCTGTCAGACCATGTACCGCCGCTCACTTGAGATTTTCAAGACAGACCATATAGACTATTATCTGCTGCACTCCATTCAGGACGGCAATGATTTCCGTAACCGTTTTGAGAACACCGGAATCATGGAGTTCCTGCTGGC
>Ga0265299_10000361_pt1 | contig 58355 bp, 31 predicted proteins | sample AusTroGonzalo_MG_4_FD_193485 | JGI IMG/M metagenome (GOLD analysis project Ga0265299, IMG submission 193485) | Bovine rumen microbial communities from tropical cattle in Woodstock, Queensland, Australia - Gonzalo_02 | ecosystem: Host-associated > Mammals > Digestive system > Stomach > Rumen ...
CTTCCGTTATGCTGCCCCTCGACTTGCATGTGTTAAGCCTGTAGCTAGCGTTCATCCTGAGCCAGGATCAAACTCTTCACTGTATAAATATTGTTTTCCGGCTGCATCCACAAAGACGCAGCCAAGAGTAATCTGTCCCAGAACAACTATCCTTCATAATACATTAAAGTATTGACGGTTCGTCTTCTACCCAAGTACTCACAAAGAGTACTCGCTTCTTGTACTACTTGTCTGTTTATGCAAATCTTTCAAAGAACTCTTTCTTTTTGTGCCCTCTCTTGGAAAGCGGATGCAAAGGTAAGCACTTTTTCTCAACCCACCAAACTTTTCTGCAAGTTTTTTCTCTTTTCTCGCAAAAAAAATCGTTCTCTTGACGCGAATCAAGAGAACGATATCTTTTACCTTTTATAGTATATTACTCTTTCGGTGCCTGACCAATCAAATCCATGAACTCGTCGAGCTTCGGAGTGATAATAATCTGCGTACGACGGTTACGCTGCTTACCCAATTCCGTGGTATTCGGCTGAAGCGGATTGTACTCGCCACGACCACCTGCCGTCAGACGCTTCGGATCTACGCCATAGTCGTTCTGAAGAGCCTGAACAACCGACGAGGCACGCAGACAAGAAAGGTCCCAGTTGTTGCGGATGTTCTCGCGCTTGATGGGAACATCGTCGGTGTTACCTTCAATCAGCACGTCGTAATCCTTGTAGTCCTTAATAATCTTGGCAATCTTCGAGAGTGTCTCAGAAGCACGGCTATTGATTTCATAAGAACCGCTTTTGTAGAGCATGTTATCAGCCAGCGAGATATAGACAACGCCCTTCAGCACCTGTACGTCAACCTCCTTCAACTCCTCCTTAGAAAGAGAACGGGTGAGGTTGTTCTGGAGCACCAGATTCAGCGAATCGCTCTTCGACTTCACCTCTACGAGATGACGGATGTACTGGTTCGACTCATTAATCTGGTCAACAAGCTTCTCGATAGAGATATTGTTCTGCGAAGCATTCGTCAAACTCTTGTCAAGTGACTCCTGCAGTCTGGCATACTTAGCCTCAGCAGCCTTGAGAGCCTGCTGCAGACCCTTCTGCTGTTCTTCCAGACTGACGATACGGGCATTCTTGGCAGCCAAGTCTTCCTTCGTGCTCATCAGGCTTGCAGTGAGCGATTTATTCTCTGTCTGGCAATCCACCAAATCTTTCTTACTAGCACAACTGGTCATCATCAGACCGGCAGCAAGTGCAATCATTAATACATTTGTTTTCATACTTTTCGAATTAAAATGATTAAGTTTTCGGCTGCAAATATACGCATCTAATAAGCAAATCCGCCAATTGTTCAGTTCAATTAGAATAATTTAACCTCTATTTCGATGCCGCTTCAGTACACTTTTCGTGCAGATTCTTTGGTCATAAGCAATATTTTTCGTACCTTCGCAGACCGAATACCACAAAACAAACAATGAGCACGAGAAAACTATTATTAGCTAGCCTACTTTGCATCGCAGCCAACTTCGTACAGGCTCAACGATACATAGAACAGCAAACACAATACACCTTGCAGACGCTACAGAAAGGCGTCACCCAAGAGCTGGCCAACAGACGCAAAGCCAACATCAGTCAGGTAAAATACAACCTGACATTTAACATCCCTGCCAATCAGCAGGAAAACGTGACGGGGTCTGCCGTCATCAGCTTCGTACTGAAAGAGCGCGATGACGTGGTACTTGACTTCCAAGGACTTTTCTCCGGAGCCTGCCTTATCAATGGCAAGAAACGCGTAGCCACCTACAAGGAGGAGCACATCGTGCTTCCCATGAAACAGATGACCAGCGGATTGAACACCGTGGAGCTGAGTTTCGTTTGTAAGAATACTGCGCTCAACCGCCATCCCAACTACCTGTACACCTTGTTCATTCCCGACCACGCTCATTCCTGTTTCCCTTGTTTCGACCAGCCTAATCTGACGGCCCACTTTACCACAAAGCTTAACATCCCGGAAGGATGGAAATCCATGATCTGCGACAGTACAAGCCTACTTTCACCCCATTTCTACTCCTTTGTTGCCGGACAATTCCTAGAGAAGAAAGACCTTCGGGACGGACATTCCATACGCGCTCTCTATTTGGAAACAGATCCTTTGAAGACGGAGCAGCTGGATAATATCTTCAGCGAAACTGCCCACGCGCTGAGTTGGATGGAATCGTACACCGGCATCAAGTGCCCATACAAAGAATATGGCATGATTATCCTGCCAAAGCATCAATACGGCGGCATAGAGCATCCGGGTGCTATCCAGTTGAGTGACAAGCATCTGTTTCTCAACCAACATCCTTCACAGGAGGAGCTATTGTGCCGTGCAGAATACATCGCCCACGAAACGGCCCACCTGTGGTTTGGCAACATTACATCACTAAAGGCCCCCGAGGAAGTCTGGGCAAAAGAGGTGTTGGCCAACTTCATGGCTTCCAAGATAACGCGCCGTGAGTTCTCAAAGATGGAAAATGAGCTCAATTTCATGAGAACCTACCAAGCCCATGCCATCGCCATCGACCGCACCGATGGCACCCACCCCATCGCCCAATCGTTGACAAGCCAGAACGAGACAGCCCTGCTCTACGACAACATTCTCTATGACAAAGCTACCGTCATGATGCGAATGATGGAGCAACTGATGGGAAACAAGAAACTACAAAGCGGCCTGCAGAAGTTCCTCAGAAAATTCTATTTCAAACAAGCCTCATGGGACGACCTCATTGGGGTTCTTGACCACGAGGTGCCCACAGCCAACATTCGTCAAATGAGTGAGGCGTGGACTAAGCAGAAAGGCATGCCCATCATCCACACCACCTATCAGGACGGAAAACTTATCGTCTCGCAAAGCGGCCCTTCTGGAGAGGGACTTTACTGGCGTCAGAAATTCGATATCCGCATCATCAACGACTTAGGGAGCAGCCGTACCATCACCGTCGATATGCAACAGCCGGCGATGACCTACGAACTGAGTCAGGCTCCCAGCTATATCATTCCCAACTACGACGGGCACGGCTACGGCCGTTTCACCCTCGACGATACCTACACCAACAAACTGGCACAGCGACTGATTGTCACCCGCGATGACCTACAACGCTATATCCTCCTGCAAACGCTTCACGACAACTACCTCATGGGCCGCATCGCTCCCAGCTACTTCGGTGAGCTCTACCGCGACATGATGAAGGAGAAGAACCCGCTCATCATACAGACCTGCATTGACCACATGTTCAAGATTGCCTTCGACCAGCCTGACAAGGAACGGCAGACGCTGGAGTTGTGCATCATGGACCTGATACCTGAGAACCACCACAGCGAGTGCCGTCGTGCCATTATTCGCAAGCTGGCCAGCAATGCCACATCGCCCGAGGTACTCGACCAGCTCTACCAACTATGGAGCGACCACAACGACCCGCTCTTCGATGCTCATGACTACATGGAGATGGCCTATCATCTGGCCATCATGCGTCCCGAGGAATGGCAACGGATTATCGACACTGAGCGCCAGTACCTGACCGATGATATTCTACGTCAGGAGTTTGACTACATCAGCCGTGCCTGCAGCCCGGATGTCAACACTCAGGTTCATCTTTTCAATGAGCTACTCATGCCAGAGAATCGTCAGCAGGAGTCATGGGCCATACACACACTCCGGTTGCTAAATGCCGATGTCCGCGAGCCGGCAAGCAACGTCTATATCCTGTCAAGTCTGGCCTCTTTGGAATATCTTCATCAGACTGGTGGTATTTTCATCAGCGACAACTGGCTGTACGCCCTGCTGTCGGGCCATAAGAGCCAGGAAGCCCGACAACAAATAGAACTGTTTCTAAGGGAGCACCCCAATTTTCCACCGTTGTTGCGCAACAAAATACTCGAAGCAGCATGGCCACTCATGAATAATAGAAAAGAACCATAAAAGGTTTGGCATTGTCTGCGAAATGTTGTACCTTTGCACGCAAATTCAGAAACATAATAATAAATAAGGTATGATACGCTTCTTTCAGACCCCACAGAAGACGGTGATTGCCACTGAGGTAGATCACCAGCTGAGCGAACAGGAAATCAAGGAACTTAATTGGTTGTACGGCGAAGCCACACTGCTTGACGCAGAGAGCCTGGACGGCTTTTTTGTAGGCCCGCGCCGTGAAATGGTGACCCCGTGGTCAACCAATGCCGTAGAAATCACGCAAAACATGGGACTCAAGGGTATCCAGCGCATTGAGGAGTATTTCCCCGTTGCAAGCAAGGACGCCGACCACGACCCGATGTTGCAGCGCATGTACAACGGTATCAATCAGGACATCTTTACGATTAACATCAAGCCTGAGCCCATCAAGTATGTGGACAATCTGGAGGAATACAACGAGCAGGAGGGCCTGGCTCTCTCGCCCGAAGAGATTGAATACCTGCATGGTCTGGAGAAGCAGAACGGCCGTCCTTTGACGGACTCTGAGATTTTCGGCTTTGCACAGATCAACTCAGAGCACTGCCGTCACAAGATTTTCGGCGGTACCTTTATCATTGACGGCAAGGAGATGGAGTCAAGCCTCTTCGCCATGATTAAGAAGACCACACAGGAGAATCCGAACAAGATTCTCTCGGCATATAAAGACAATGTCGCCTTTGCCCAGGGCCCCATCGTCGAGCAGTTTGCCCCGAAGGACCAGAGCACCAGTGACTACTTCCAGGTAAAGGATATCGAGAGCGTCATCTCGCTGAAGGCCGAGACTCACAACTTCCCCACCACAGTGGAGCCCTTTAACGGTGCCGCAACGGGAACGGGCGGTGAGATCCGCGACCGTATGGGTGGTGGCGTCGGCTCATGGCCTATCGCTGGTACCGCAGTCTATATGACTGCTTATCCCCGTCTGACCGATGACGACAAGCAGACTCGCGACTGGGAGGACATTCTGCCCGTACGTCAATGGCTGTACCAAACACCTCAGCAGATTCTAACAAAGGCTTCTAACGGTGCTTCTGACTTCGGTAACAAGTTCGGTCAGCCACTGATCTGCGGTTCGGTGCTGACCTTCGAGCATCAGGAGGGTCAGGAGAAGTATGCCTACGACAAGGTTATCATGCTGGCCGGCGGCGTTGGTTACGGCACCAAGCGCGACTGTCTGAAGAAGGAGCCTCAGAAGGGCAACAAAGTTGTTGTCGTTGGTGGTGACAACTACCGCATCGGCTTGGGCGGTGGCTCTGTGTCATCAGTAGATACCGGCCGCTACAGCAACGGCATCGAGCTGAACGCCGTGCAGCGTGCCAACCCCGAGATGCAGAAGCGTGCCTATAACCTCGTTCGTGCCCTCTGCGAGGAGGATGTAAATCCCGTTGTCTCTATTCACGACCACGGTTCTGCTGGTCACCTTAACTGCTTGTCAGAGCTCGTTGAGGAGTGCGGTGGTGAGATTGACATGACCAAGCTGCCTATCGGCGACAAGACGCTTTCGTCTAAGGAGATCATTGCCAACGAGAGTCAGGAGCGCATGGGCTTGCTCATCGACGAGAAGCATATCGAACATGTTCGTAAGATTGCTGAGCGCGAGCGTGCTCCGCTGTATGTCGTCGGTGAGACCACTGGCGATGCCCATTTCTCGTTCAAGCAGGGCGACGGTGTGAAGCCTTTCGACCTCGACGTGGCTCAGATGTTCGGTCACTCGCCCAAGACCATCATGAAGGATAATACCGTGGAGCGTCACTATGAGGACGTAACCTACACGCAGGATAAGATTAATGAATACCTAGAGCGCGTACTCCAGTTGGAGGCTGTGGCTTGTAAGGACTGGTTGACCAATAAGGTGGACCGTTCTGTGACAGGTAAGATTGCCCGTCAGCAGTGTCAGGGTGAGATTCAGTTGCCTCTGAGCGACTGCGGTGTGGTAGCTCTCGACTATCGTGGTGTGAAGGGTATCGCCACCGCCTTAGGTCATGCTCCTCAGGCTGGTTTGGCCAATCCCGCTGCCGGTTCTGTTCTCTCCGTTGCCGAGGCTCTGACGAATATTGTTTGGGCACCTCTGGCCGAGGGTATGGATTCACTGAGTCTCTCGGCTAACTGGATGTGGCCCTGCCGCTCTCAGGAGGGTGAGGATGCCCGTCTGTATGCTGGCGTAAAGGCTCTGTCAGATTTCTGCTGCGACCTGCATATCAACGTGCCTACTGGTAAGGACTCGCTGTCGCTCTCTCAGCAGTACCCCAACGGCGAGAAGATTATCTCTCCGGGAACCGTCATCGTCAGTGCCGGTGGTGAGGTCAGCGACATCAAGAAGGTAGTTTCTCCTGTATTGGTAAACGATAAGAACGCATCACTCTATCATATCGACTTCTCGTTCGACGAACAGCGCCTTGGCGGTTCTGCCTTCGCCCAGAGTTTGGGTAAGGTGGGCGACGATGTTCCTACGGTAAAGAACGCTGAGTACTTTGCTGATGCCTTCATGGCTGTGCAGCAGATGATTGAGAAGGGTTGGATTCTGGCTGGTCACGATATCTCAGCTGGTGGTCTCATCACCACCCTGCTCGAGATGTGCTTCGCTAACCAGAAGGGCGGCATGCACATCAACCTGCACGACATCTGCAAGGAAGGTGATGTCGTAAAGGCTCTGTTCGCTGAGAACCCAGGTGTGGTTATCGAGGTGAGCGACGAGCACAAGGAGGAGTTCAAGGACTTCATGGAGGAGCAGGGCGTAGGCTATGCAAAGATTGGCTATCCTGTAGAGGATGCTCGTACCATCGTAGTGAAGGCTGGCGATAAGGATTTGACCTTCGACATCGATGTCCTCCGCGACACTTGGTATAAGACCTCTTATCTCCTCGATCGCAAGCAGAGCTTCAACGGTAAGGCTAAGGAGCGTTTTGAGAACTATAAGAAGCAGCCCATCGAGATGAAGTTCAACAAGGACTTCACTGGTAAGCTGTCACAATATGGCCTCAACCCCGACCGCTGGAAGAATGGTCAATCGTCAATGGTCAATTGTCAATCTCCCAAGGCTGCCATCATCCGTGAGAAGGGTACCAACGGTGAGCGCGAGATGGCTTACTGCCTGTATCTGGCTGGCTTCGATGTAAAGGACGTGATGATGACCGACCTCATCTCTGGTCGCGAGACTCTCGAGGATATCAACATGATTGTGTTCTGTGGTGGTTTCTCTAACTCCGACGTACTTGGTTCTGCCAAGGGATGGGCTGGTGCCTTCCTCTTCAATCCCAAGGCTAAGGAGGCGCTCGATAAGTTCTATGCCCGTAAGGACACTCTCTCGCTGGGTATCTGTAACGGTTGTCAGCTGATGGTAGAGCTTGGCCTGACTGGCGCTAAGGGTGCTAAGATGTTGCACAATGATTCGCACAAGTTTGAGAGTGAGTTCATCACCCTGAGCATTCCTCAGAACAACAGCGTGATGTTCGGCTCGCTGAGCGGCAACAAGCTCGGCCTTTGGGTGGCTCACGGAGAGGGTAAGTTCTCATTGCCTGAGGCAGAGAGCACGTATAATGTGATTGCCAAGTACAACTACGCTGGCTATCCCGCCAACCCCAACGGTTCTGACTATAACGTAGCAGGTATCTGCTCTGCCGATGGTCGTCATCTCTGCATGATGCCTCATTTGGAGCGTGCCGTATTCCCCTGGCAGAACGCCTGGTATCCCGCTGACCGCCGTAACGATGAGGTGACACCTTGGATTGAGGCATTCGTGAATGCACGTAAGTGGATTGAGGCCCAATGAACATCTATTGGGATTCATTTAAGACCTTCTTTAAGATTGGCATATTCACCCTCGGTGGTGGATATGCCATGATTCCTTTGATAGAGGAAGAGGTAGTGAACAAGAAGCAGTGGGTCAGCAAGGACGAGATGCTCGATCTCATCGCCATCGCCCAGAGCTGTCCTGGCGTCTTCGCCATCAACATCGCCACTTTCATCGGCTATAAGCTCAAGAAGACACGTGGCGCCATCGCCACGACCGTCGGCACAGCCCTACCCTCGTCCCTCATCATCCTCGCTATCGCCATCTTCTTCAGTCAGTTCAAGGACAATCCTTATGTTGCCGCCATCTTCCGCGGCATCCGTCCTGCCGTGGTGGCACTCATCGCTGTCCCCACCTTCCGCATGGCACAACGTGCCAAGATTGGCTGGACAAACTGTTGGATTCCCGTTGTTTGTGCCCTCGCCATCTGGCTGCTCGGCGTCTCACCTATTTATATTATACTGATTGCCGCCCTGGCTGGCTACCTCTACGGCATGTTCATTAAACCTACAGAGTCATGATCTTCCTCTCGCTCTTCTACACCTTCTTCATGATCGGCCTCTTTGGCTTTGGCGGGGGCTACGGCATGCTCTCGCTCATACAGCACGAGACGGTGGAGACGCATCACTGGCTCTCGACGGCAGAGTTTACCGATATCGTCGCCATCAGCCAAATGACGCCTGGCCCAATCGGTATCAACAGCGCCACCTACTGCGGTTATACGGCTATTCATAATGCTGGCTACGGCCACCTGATGGCAGTTCTCGGCTCAGCGACCGCCACCTTCGCCCTGGTGCTGCCCTCGCTCGTCCTGATGATTCTGATTAGTCGGATGTTCATAAAGTACATGAACACACAGCCCGTACGCTCCATTTTCGCCGGTCTTCGTCCTGCCGTCGTTGGACTGCTGGCTGCCGCCACCCTGCTGCTCTGCAACAAAGAGAACTTCTCCACGCCCATGGAGAATCCCTGGCAGTTCTTCATCAGTTGCGCCCTGCTGGCTGCCACAGCCTTCGGCACTGGCTACCTGAAGATCAACCCCATCCGCATGATCTGCTACGCCGGCTTTGCCGGACTGCTACTGCTATACTAACTACTAAAAAAACAACAACATGAAACGCGACTACCTCTTACTGTGTTGTCTCTGCTGCTGTGTCATTGCAGCAACGGCACAACGCCGTCCACGCCAGCGCATGGCCTACACAACTGATACCGTTATGGTGCACGACCCCGTCATGGCCTACGAAGACGGCAAGTATTACCTACTGTCCACAGGCATGGGCATCCAGTGGGCCACGTCCGACGACCGCAAGACGTGGACGGTACAGCCCACCCCGTTCTTACAAGACCTTCCACAATGGACGCGCGACTCCGTGCCCGGCTTCCGCGGCCATGTCTGGGCACCCGACATCATCCACAAGGACGGACTGTGGTGGCTGGCATACTCCTGTTCCACATTCGGCAAGAACACCAGCGCCATTGGTCTGATGGTCAGTGAGAAATTGACTGGTCCGTGGCGCGACTGCGGCCCCATCGTCTGCTCCAAGGAGAAACGCAATGACTGGAATGCCATCGACCCCAACTTCATTGTTGACGACAATGGTACGCCGTGGCTCGTTTGGGGCTCGTTCTGGGACGGCATACAGCTGGCGCGTCTCGACCACACCATGCACCTGGCCTCAACGCCTACGACCATTGCACGCCGCTACGCCCGTGGTCAGGAGTCCAAGGAGCCCAACCCCACGTCGCAATATGCAGGTCCCAACGCCATCGAGGCCCCCTTCATCTTCCATCATGGCGACTATTTCTATCTGCTGGTGTCTTGGGACTACTGCTGTCGTGGTGCCAAGTCCAACTACCGCGTTGCCGTGGGGCGCTCACGTCTTGTTGCCGGTCCCTATCTCGACCGTCAGGGCAGGAACATGCTTCAAGGTGGCGGCACCCTACTCCTCGAGGGCGATAAGCAGGAGTACGAAGCTGCCGGCCACTGCGCCGCCTATCACCTTGGTGACCGAGACATCTTCATCTGTCACGGCTATTCTGCCAAGCGCGACGGTATGGCCCGGCTCATTCAGAAGGAAATCAGATGGACTGCCGACGGGTGGCCAGAGCTGGAATAAAAGTGGCGACACCCCTCATAGACCCCACTGAAACCCCTCATAGAGGGGTCTATGAGGGGTATTGAACACATACCCCTCATGGCGCAGGCCCTTTATACAAAGGAGTTTCCAGCGATTATGAGGGGTCTAGGCCTTTTTTCAAAAGAGGCTGAGCTTTGTGCAATACTCATTGAGTATTCTCAGAAAGTCATTGAGATACGCGCGTATCTCAACGAGATAGCGTCGTATCTCGTTGAGTTACGTTTACCAGGGCCGAGTCTTGCACGAAAGGGGCCGGGTTTTGAAAAAAACTCGGCCCCTTTTGCGGAAAAGTCGTAGGGTATTGGAAATCTTTATTTCTTAGTTGCTAAGGGTTCCGGACCGTCGAGCGTGGGGGTGACGGGAATAATGCGACCCTGCTTGTCGAACGTCATGCGGTCGATGCACACCTCACGGTGGATGCCAGGCTCGTGGTTCACGAAATGCTTGTTGATGCGGTGGTAGACGATGTACCACTCGTCCTTACCAGGAATCTGGAGCACCGAGTTGTGAGCGGTGCCGTAGATGCCATCCTCAGGCTTCTGACGGATGACCAGATAGCTGTTCTCGTCGATGCTGATGGGACCGAGGGGCGACTTCGCAGTGCCATAGCACACGTGGTAGTTGGGTGAGCCGGTGTCGTCAACGCTCCACATGAAATAATAGGTACCCTTGCGATAGAACACATAGGCGCCCTCGCGGAAGGCCCACGTCTGCAGGTTGCCGCCCTGAGGCGTCATGTGGGTGATGGTCTCCTTCTTCACAGAGAGCATATCGTCGTTGAGCTCAGCGCCAGCCATGAAGCCATTACCCCAATAGAGGTAGTACTTGCCCGACTTGGGGTCCTTGAAGACATCTACATCGATGGCCTGTCCGCCACGTGCCTCCTTGGGACGGTCGGCATCGGTGATGATGGGCGCACCTGAGTCAACAAATGGTCCCATAGGGCTATCGCTGACGGCTACGCCAATCTCCTTACGGTTCGACTGGGGGTTATGGGCAGAGAAGTAGAAGTAGTACTTGCCCTTCTTCTCAATGATACAGGGAGCCCAGGCATTGCCTGTGGCCCAACGCACTTGGTCGCCCTTGACGTCGAGCATTTTTCCTTCATCTTTCCAATCGACGAGGTTGGTGCTTGAGAAGACGCTGAAGTCGTGGCCACCCCAGCCAGGGGTGCCATCGGTAGTGCTATAAATATAGTACCTCTTGGTCTTGGTGGAGTAAAGCACCTCTGGATCGGCATGGAAGCCCTCAAGGATGGGCTGCTTGTGGTTGCCAAAAGCGGCCAGCAGGCGTTCCTTCTCGGCACGGGTGATGGGGATAATGGTGCCGTGACGGGGTGTGAACTTACCCTTGGTCTCCGTGTTCTGCACAAACTGGAAGGTTTTCAGGTCCTCAGAACGGCAGAACTGGTAGTGCCCATTGCCGTAGCAGTCGTACATAATGATCCACGACTTGCCATCGATGGCCTTGCAGACGCCGACGCCCTCAACGGCCTCCTTGGTCTGCTCCACGTTGCCAGGAAGCATCTGCCACTTGTCAGTGAGGTTCTTGGCCACAGCCTGATAGATGCCTCGACCAGACTCCTGCTTATAAAAAAGGTGGTAGAGTTGGTCGGCTTCGTTATAGACGATATCGCCGTCGATGGTGGCATTACCAGCATCGAAGAGCCAGCGAGGCTCGCCCTCAAGGTCGGTAAAGTCCTTGTTGGCATACTGATAATAGATCTTGTCGTAAGAATCGTGGTCGCTAGTGCGCAGCGAGTAGAATACCATATACTTGCCGGCCTTATGGTCGTAGATGGTCTCAGGAGCCCACACACGAATCACGTTCTTCCAGGTCTTGGTGTAGCGCGTGGGGAAGTTGATGGTGGAGTGCGTCCAGTTGATGAGGTCGGTGGACTTCATCAGAACCATGCCACGGTTGCTGGACCAACCATAGGCAGAGCGCATGTCGGTAACGACCATATAGAAGGTCTTGCCGTCCTCACAACGCAAGATGTGAGGATCGCGGACACATTGCGTCAGAGCGATGGTATCGCTCTCGATGACAGGCATACCGTCGTTCAGCGGCGTGTAGTTGTAGCCGTCGTCAGAGAGGGCATAGCAAATCTGCTCGTCCTTGGGGTCGTTGCTGTTGAAATACGTGAAGAGATAAGCGACCATCTCATTGGGATCCTTGGGCTCTTCGGTCACAATCGCCTTCTTTTTGGCTGCATTCACCGTCATGACGGCAGCTGCCAACATCAGAATTGTCAGTAGTCTTTTGTACATAGTCAGTAGAGTTTTATTTTCCTGAGCGCAAAGGTACGAAAAAAGGAGCACAAAACAAAGAAACTCTGGGAAAAAAGAGGCTGCCACAGAAATCTGCGGCAGCCTGCTATGATAATGATAGGTAGATTCTTAGCGCTTGAAGCCAATCTTACCCTTCCAACTCAGGAACCAGTTCTTCTGGTCACTCAGATCCTTCTTGATCTCGCCACGCAGGGTATTGCGCTCAAGATCGCCGCGACGACCATAGATGTACTGAGCCATTGTCTTACCAGGATTGTCCTGACGATAAGCGTAACGCATGAGGTCGTAGAAGCGTGTACCCTCGAAGCACATCTCCAGAACATTCTCATTCAGGATAAGGCTGTCAACAAAAGCTTGCTGCTTCTTAATCAGCTCCGGCGTATCCTTAACAATGACTTTCTCTTCTTCCTCTTCGTCGCTGAGCTCATCGTCCTCGGCCTCAATCTCAGCCTCGGGCAGACGATAGTACTGGTTCTTCGGCGTCCAACCAGAACCACGAGAGTGAATACCCATGGTATTGCCATTGGAACGGCCGCTAATCATTTGCTCTGAAGTGAAGATCTCGTAACGTGATGACGGGAAGTAAATCTGGCTGGCCCACAAAGAGTCAGACTGAGAGCAGTAAGGATAAACCGTCTCTTCCATCACATCGTCGTTCAGGCCCGTTGACAGGATATCGAATGCCATACGGGGGAGACCGGCGCCATTAAGTGCCTCAGCCAGACGCAGGTAAATCTGCGTACGGCGATAGATATGGATGTTCTTTGATTCGTACTTATCAATATACTGCGTCTCAATGCGCTCGTTCGTAGAACGGTCAACATAATAACCATCATCATCCAGAATAATCATCAGACGCATATCACCAGAACGATGGTCGCTCAGTCCTTTTGCAGAATAGTAAGCGGTCTGACCATCGGCACTCAGCACACAGTGTTCCTGAGACTCGAATGTCGTGAACAGGCTCTTCGAAGGAACGAGGCTGACACGATAGTCGTTCTCAGAACGAGAGTTGAATATGTTACGCAGTTGACTGTAGTTCTTGTCTGAACGCAGAGAGTCACCCGGAATGAGGGTAATAAGTTCGCCTTGCTCAGCATACTTCTCATCGCGCTCTGAATAGAAATTGGTCAGGGCAGTCGAGTAAGTGTAACTATCCCAATCGGAAATACCAGGCATCCAAGTGACGTAGTTCGCGCCAATAGGATAGTAGGAGTTATCACCATTGCGCTCGTTAAGATATTTATAGTAGCGCATGGCAGCCTCACGATAAGTAGCCTGATCGTGGGTGATGCAGGCAAGCCAGAGGTTCAAGTCGCCCAACACGATGTTGATGGGGAACCACAGCAGCTTGGAGTCAACCGAGGCGATGTTACCATAACTAGGATATTCGCGCTTGTAAAGCTCTGCCAGCGGCTCCAGATCCTTAATAAAGTAACGGCAAACATCCTCGATACCATAGAAAGGATAATCGGCTTCAGCCTCCTGCTTGGTCAGTACAGGATCGGTCACAAAAGGCACCGAACCATAGTTGATGACCAACTGCAGGTAAGTCCAGGCACGGATAGCCTTGACAGCAGCATACTCTTTCATGAAGATATACTCATTACGGTTGTTCTTCAATGCCGTATCAGCATGTGCAACGTAATAGTTACAGTTGTTGATAACAGCATAGTAGTCGCTAGGACGGTTATAAACGTTGGAGTCGCCGATATTGAAGAATGCGACATCGCGCAGGTCACTATTGGTGGCGTTGGTGACATCGACCAAGTCGCCACGAGCCTCACCAAGCAGAATGGTGCGGTCTGCGATGGCCTGCAGTTTGTTAATAATACCAGTGACGCTATACACCGTGTCGGTCGCCTGGTTCAAGTGCTCCTTCTCGGTAAAGATAACTTGTTCAGAGCTCTGATCGAAGAAGTCTGAGCAGGCTGAGAAGCCACAGACAACGCTGATGGCGCAAAGGAATATTTTGATACGTTTCATAATCATTTTCATCATTAGAGGTTAATCTTTATTCCGGCAACAATAGAACGGCTCTGGGGGAGCTGGCCTACGTCAATGCCCTGACCGATTACATTAGAAGTCATTGAGAACTCAGGATCAGAGCCCAGATAGTGTGTCAGAGTGAACACATTGTTCGCCTGTACCCAGAACTGGAGACCTTGAATGTACTCAGAGTTCATCGGCAGGTTATAGCTCAGCGTGACTGACTTCAGACGCAGGTAGGAACCGTCCTCAATCCAACGATCGCTGAAACGACTGTTACCCATAGGATCCTGGAAGGAGAGCTGCGGAATGTCTGTCACCTGTCCCTCTACCTGCCAACGGCGGTTCAGAGCCGTTGTCTGGTTCATGAAACGAGAACCGTTCTCAAGCTGCATGCGCTGATAGTTGAACACATCGTTGCCCAACGAATAGTTGAAACGCAGGTCAAGTTTGAAATGCTTATAAGATAGGCTACTGAAGATGTTACCATAGATATCGGGATTCGGATCACCGATAACGGTACGATCCTTCTCGTTAATCTCATGATTGCCATCGAGATCAACAAACTGGACATCGCCAGCCTTGTACATGATATGGTCAATACCATTGTCACCAAGGATATAGAGGCCGGCAGCCTGAGCATCAGCCGTTGAAGCGAAGACGCCATTGGTGCGATAGCCATAGAAGAGGTTAGCAGCCTGACCAACCTGAGTACGGATAGTAGAACCATAAACCTCGTGGTCAATGTACTGCTGGCCGTCAGGGAGCTCAGTAATCTTGTTCTTGTAGTGACCAACGCTGAAGCCAGCCTGCCACTGCCAATCCTTCGTAGCCACGATCTTGGCGGTAGCCGTAATATCGAAACCCTCGTTCTTCAGCTGACCACCATTAGACCAGTTCTCGTCAAGTCCAGAGAGGAATCCGAGTGACTGACGTGTCAGCAGGTTGTCTGTTATAGAACGGAAGTAGTTAATGTTCAGCCCCAAGCGGTTCTGAATCAAGTTAGTCTCCAAACCGACATTGAAGCGACGAGTTGTCTCCCACTGAATCTTTGTATTACCGATACCAGCGAAAGTCAGACCGGCAATAGAGTTCAGCAGCTGTGCAGAGCGGAAATAGCTACGGGCAGCATAATAATCGATATCATCGTTACCGCTGACATCGAAACCGGCTGTCAGACGCAGATAGTTGATGCTCTGATTCTTTGCCATCCAAGGCTCGTTGGTGATAACCCATGAAGCCTGAACACTCGGGAAGAGGCCCCAGGCTGCATCGAAGAGACGCAGGTTGCCACCATCCTTACCAAAGCGCGAAGAACCCTCAGCCGTCAGATTGGCCTGCAGGAAATAGCGGTTAAGATAGTTATACTCTGCCTGAGCATACCAAGCCAGAGAGTTCCAAGAGTCGCCAACACCCTTATCGTCGGCATTCGTCAGACTAGCACGCAGGAACGGAGTCTTATCGTTACCGGTGTTGTAACCTAACAACGAAGTCATGGTGTAGTTCTCCCAGACGATACGAGCACCACCAAAGACATGGATGCTATGTGCATCGTAACGGTTCTCCCAATCAATACGGCTGTCGCTCATCACAGAGTTCTGCTTAGAAGCCAGTGAGCGAACCTCGTTCTGACGATAAGAACCGAGAGCTGCTACATAATAACTTGGTGTACCACCGACAGGGATATAGAGTTTCTCGTTGGTGTTAACCAGATTATAGCTAAAATGCTCAGAGATGGCGAGGTTAGGCGTCAGCTGGATACGCGGTGTTGCCGAGATATTCAGCATAGAGTTCTCCAAACGGTTCTTGGTCTCACCTTCACTATACTGAAGAATAGCTGCGGGGTTACCCAAACGCCAGTTGTAATTAGAGTAGTAGGCCAGAGCCTCGTCAAGATAGGACTCCTGCTCGATGTCGAAATAAACATCACTGAGACGTCCCATACCATAACTGTAAGCACTCAGGAACGGACTCTTGGCGTATGCCAAGAAGGCGGGAGATGTCGGAGTTCCGTCATCATAGCTCTCAGGAGCGCCGTCGCTACGGAGATTACGGGTGATATTGCCGAACGAAGCATCGAAACGGATGTCAAAGGTCTGAGTCAGCGAGATATCCGTATTGAAGCGGATGTTCAGACGGTTCATGCCGTTCTTCTTCAGTGTGCTCTGCTGGTTGGTGTAGCCTACAGACAGGTTGTAGTTAGCCACAGCGTCACCACCCTCAACGTTAATACCGTAGTTCTGAGTCATAGCTGTATGGTACACGTAGTCTTTCCAGTCTGTATTCTGGTGATACTTCTTATACCAATAATATTCAGGATCCTCATTGAGGAACTTGAACTTCTGAATCTGAGTATTTGTTGACTTCAGCAACTCAGAGGCATAACTGCGGTACTCGCCGGCATTCATCATCGAGATATACTTAGGCTCAAGTACTACACCGGCAGAAATATTTGCCGTAATGCGGGTTGCCATTGAGTGATTACGCTTAGTATCGATGAGAATAACGCCATTAGCACCCTTGGCACCATAGAGAGCCGTACCATTACGCATAACAGTAACTTTCTCGATGTCGGCAGGGTTGATGGTCGAGAGCACGTCGTTATAGAAACCATCGTGAAGCATCGTACGGCCATACTGCTGGTCGAAGACGACACCATCGACAACGATTAGCGGCTGAGCGTTGACGTTCAGAGAGTTCAGACCCTGAACGAACATCACCTGACCAATACCGGGTGTACCATTTCTATTGATGCTATACACCTGTCCACCCAGCTGCTGCTGGATTTCGTCCTTGATATTGACGCTATTGGTGTACTTGAAATCATTTGCAGAACGGTCGTTGCGCGGATCTATCTGCTTACTATACTCTGCCGTGAAGGTTGAGGGATAGAGCACCACGTCAAACTGCTGCTCTGTAGCCTGCAGACCCATACGAACGGGCGTATAGTCGGTCGTTGACACATAGATAGAGGTCGTGAATAGAGGCACTTTCAGCTCGTAGCTGCCATCATCCTCCGTCAGCACAGAATAGCCTTCAACACCGTCGGCAAACACCAAAGCACCGCCTACAGGCTGACCGGTGACAGCACTCTTCACCTGACCGCGGACCACACGGGTGTCATACTTCTTCTGCTTCTTCTTGACGACACGGCTGGTGATAACCTCTTCCTCTTCCATGTCATCATCCTGAGCTGAGACACATACAGGGAAGGCCATCAGCAGGGAAAGTCCGAATAATATATATCTTTTCATAGAATTACTGTTCTTAGAGATTCATAATATCTGTGCATTTCGACATTGTGAACGTCTCACCATCGCCATGAGGTTCGATGTAGAAGTTCTCATCATCAGTCCATGAGGCACCATGGGGTACCAACAGGATATAGGCGATGTTCATCGTACGTGTGAACGTATTACGACGCATCTCCACATTGGTAACCTTCGTTTCAATCTTCAATGTCACCTGTGGTGTGCTCTCACGCAAAGCATAGGTACAGCACGGGAACTTAAAGCCTTCTTCAGGAGAGATCTTTACATAATCAACGATGTCTTTCGTCGTGGCATATGGTTGGTTGTTATTGTATGCTGTATTCAGCACCAAAGAGTCCTTCTTGCCATTCTCGTTAAGATAGCACATCGTAGCAGTGAACTTTGTCGGCAGACGCTGCACAGTCGTAGCATTACTATCATTAGCCATAATAGGAGCAGCTACTACGTAGATGTCGTAAGGCATGTTCGACAGGACATTGGTAATGTTGAAACGAACGAACACATCCTTCGTCGAACGCAACGGCTTGAACTGCATAAAGCGGTTACCCCACACCTTATTATAATATGGTGAGTTGGGAGCGATATCAAGCGCGGTCATGTCAACAATCTCCTCCAGTTCTTTGGTAGTCGTGCTCTGGTCCTTACTCAATTCCTGGATGTAAGAACGGCTGGTAGCCGGAATGATAATCATCTGCTTGAAGGTGTTCAGCGGATTGATATTCCACTTGTCGGCCTTCTTCACGATACCATTAGAGCACTCTACGTCACGCGTGTCGGCCAGGACACCACCACTCTGCAAAGGCTTGTGGTTGCTGTTGCCCGTACCGTCACCAAACTGGTAGTAACGGAGGAAGGGAGTTCCCCAATACGCCTCACGATAATCACCACTCTCTGCCATCGTTGAGAAAGCAGAATCTTGAAGAGCAGTTTCTCTATTCAAGGTCTTACTGAAAATGGCTCCTTCCATAATAGCCAAACGGGGGAAGGTATAAACGAACGAGTCGCGATCAACCGTTGTCTTGGTGTAGTTGAAGTAAGGCTCATACTCGGTAATCAGCTGGCGCCATACTTCATTCGTAGGAGCTACCATCCAATAGGTACTGTCCTCAGCCACCAAGCGAGCGTTCAGAAAGCTGTAGAGTTCATTAACCTGAGAGAAGACAGAATCGAGATAAACCGTCTTACCATTCTCAATACCACCAGCCACACTCAGGCTGGGCTCAAACTCCTTACGATAGAAGTGACTATCATAAAAGAAGCTACGAAGGCTGTCGAGTTCCGGATCTTTACGCAGATACTCAAAGATATTCGGCTCATAACCAATTCTCTCGTTCACACGGAACAGCAGACCATTCTCATAGTGCTGATTGAGTTCACCGTCCTGAATAGGAGTTTCACCAATCTGCTTCTCCGAGAAGGATACACGCTTACCATTCATCAGCATCAGGGTATCAGTAACACCTGAAGCAATGGAATGGGTGTACATGGCGATGTGGTTCTTGACAAACTCCTTGATAATGGTATTGTCTTCCTCGCTCATTGTCTTCTTCTCCTCGTTATAGGCAGCTATCAAGGCTGCGGCCTCCTCAGCGGAGAAGTTGGCATTTGTCGGAGCAAAGACCGTGAACACCTGACTGCTGGCCAATGACTTATCAAAGCCACAGGCTTTCAGCACGCTGGCAAAATTGCTCAGGTTACCGTCTTTCTCAATAGCCTGCCACAGCGACCCTTCCAGAATACCATCGGATTTACCCTCATAGTGCTCATCCCAAGTATCGGAGCAGGCTGAGAAGGTGAGGGCGGCAAGCGCCAGCCCTAACACCTTTGTATATATTTTCTTGTTAATCATAACTATTCTCAATTATCAGTTTCAATTACAAATCGTCCTCCATGTCGCCGGTACCGCCAACGCCATAAACGCTCTTCGGTACCATCTCGAAGTAGTCGAGCATGAACTCGTTGTTGTTACCCTGCAAGCCGTTGCTGGCCACACGGAAACGAACGTAGTGATCTTTCGTAGCATCCATGTAGGTCTGACAGAGGATCTTACGATAGCGGGCAGCATGACCAATGAACGGCGAAGTCGAGGTACCCTCGTTGTTCCAGCTGAACAGAGCACGTCCGTCGCGATAAGCACCAAGGTTCTTCAGCAGTTTCTGCTCCTCGGCCTTCTCCTCGACAGTCATCTTGTCGTAGTCTTCAGTACTCGTGAAGCGGTCACCAATATACATCGTAGCATCATTGATATTCTTCGTCATGTCAAGAGGAATACCCTGAGCTACGCCGTCGAAGTACACCTGCATGACACCACGCGTCGGTTCGGCAGCAAAGCCGAGACGCAGCTGCCACTCACCACTGAACGGTACAGGCGGAATGCGGAATGTAAAGTCGTAGTCACCGAAGAGGTTCCACTCGTCACCCTGCCAAGAGTCGAAGCCGGTATGCGGACGACGCAAGACAACGTAACAGTTAGGATAGTTGAACGACACACCGTCCAGATACCCCGGCGGGAACCAGTAGTTACGACCGTTCTTGGGTATTGCGGCATCGTCGGCCACGTCATTGGCATCATCCTTATAGCTACCCTCATTGCGGAGGTGATTACCTACGACCTCAGGGAAGACCGTCGAAAAGTCCATACGGATACGGACATTCTGAATGACATTCTTTACATCCTCGCTGAAAGCAACAACGTCGCTCACATAGAAGTAGTGACCGTTAGGACCATCCTGGCTGTACTCGGGATCACTGGAAGGATCAATCCACTGACCTTCATACTGGAAGTCCTTATCGTAACGGCGGTTGATATAACGCTCATCAAGCGTACCAGCTCCAACATAGTTCTTCACCGTCAGTTTCTCAACCTTAATCATGGTGTGAGGCAGAAGGGTCTGATGCCAGTCGCTGGGGTTAATCATCGACTCATCAACACCAACAGTCTTCACCTTCGTACTGGTCTTCACAACCGTACGGTAGTCAATCGGGGTCAAGTCAGGAACAGAACTCACATACTTATTGAGAATATGGTACTGCATAAAACGGCGCAAGGGGTTCACGTTATCCTTCAGATGATCAAAGTCATGTCCGGGTTTATCTACGTCATCAGGATATACCGGGTCATAGAGCTTACAAGCCAAATCATACAGAGCTCGAAGATCACCCTTGGCAATGTTATACTTTGCCTGCAGGATAGAGTCAGTAACCACGAAGATGGTATGACCCAGATTCTTCTGATCGGGAGCCCAAGCCACCTCTGTCCACACGTGTGAACGATAGCGATACTTATGCGTCTTAGCCTTGACCATGGCCTCGCGCTCAGCTTTGTAGTCATAGTCCTCAATGCTCAGGATATCATCATAGACACCTGTAGCCTGCAAAGCTGCATAATAAGTACTAATCTTGGGATTCTCAGACAGCAAGTAGTCAATATACTTGTTTGACTTCTGAATGACCGCGTTGACCGGCTGCATGATACCATTCTCCACAGAGTCATCCTTCTGGTCGTTAAATACCATTGCCTTGTCCTCAATAAACACAGCCATTACGCTATCTTCATCCAGATGCCAGTAAGGTGTCAAGGGACGTCCCATCAGGTTCAGGTTCGTCAGAGACTTACCGTCCATCATCTCATACGTGTTGTACATATTATTAACAATATGCGTACGAGCAATGGTATCACAGTCGGCATCAGTCAAATCTGCGATACTGCTCAGGCCCTTATCCTTCAGATACTTGTCAAAAGCCTCATTCGTCGGAGGGAAGCAGGTGTATTGGCCGTATGTTGACAACAGGTCTGTCAGGCCAGCACGGTTGACCACCTCATAGAACTCGCTGAACTGCGGACGATTCTTCAAGTAGTCGCTCATCATCTCACCCGTGAAGGTGTAGAAGTTCTCACCATCGGGATCTTCAGAGCAGGACACGGTACCCATGAGTCCCATCATTCCCATGAGCCCCATGAATCCCAGAAGTCCAAACTTCTTTATCTTAATTATTGCTTTCATATCGTTGTTCTCCTTTCTTTAATAGTTCTTCTTATAGCTCTTGTCCTCACCGCTATCGAAGGCAGGATTCTGTTTCAGGTTCTTGTTAACCTTAATCTCCTCATAGTTGTAAGGCCAGTAGATAGCGTCCATCTTTGACAACTTATTCTGAATCAGTGCAGAAGATGTCTGTACCTTGCGAAGAGCTGCTATAGAGAGGTCGCTCGTATCACCAGTACGACGTGAGATACGTACAAGGTCGTACCAACGCTTTCCCTCAAACATCAACTCGCGCTGACGCTCCTGATACACCAACTTATCCATTGATGTCTTGTCCTTGTAGTCAGCACGCACCAGCGTATCCTTGAGCTCAGCCAGAGGCCAGCAGACCGAACGCTTGTTAACGGCATTGACCAGTAAGAAAGCTGCGTCCAGAAGAGGTTTGTTGTGGTCAACAACCTCTGCGGTAGAACCTTCCTGCAACTTCTGGCTCAGAGCCTCGGCCTTCATCAGCATGATATCAGACAGACGATAGATAATCCAATTGGAACCATTCTGTCCCTGTGCGTAACGAGATACATAGCGCGGTCTGGGCGTTGAGGTCTGAGCCTCAATCGTGATATCATCAGTCGTGTACTTCTGGATGTTCTTGTCATCAGTACTGAAGTTTTCATACATACGGGCATCCATCTTCTTGTTGCTTGCAGCGAAGACAACACGGTTTGTTGTTTCTGCATCGCGTTCCTCCAGCATGAAATCGGGAGGAGCAACCAGACCAATCTTATCCGTAGCATTGCCATAGAAAGTGTTGACTGCACCATTAGCTGTCATACCAGTGCCCTGAGGATTATCATTGAATACAAGCTGGAAGATAATCTCCTGAGCATTACGGCGAGTATTGTCATCACTACCAAAGATGGTATAATAGGCATTACCGAAGTTCTTACCTGTGTACTGCGACGGAACCAGAGGGAAGCCGTTAGTCAGCTCATAGGGATCAGAACCACCGGAAGAGCCATAGGTAGATGAAGATTTACGGTTCTCTTCAGCAATCTCCTTCTTCGACTCGATAACCAAATCGGCATACTTGATGCAGTTATCGTAGTCCTGCTTCCAGAGATACATCTCGCAGAGCATCGCATTAATAGCATCCTTCGTGATACGACCTGTCTGATAGATAGGCGTTGTGTCAGGATAACGACGAACAGCGTCGTCCTTCACAGCCTCCAGGCTATTGATCAACGAATCAAGCACGTCCTCAAACTTCGTAGCAGGCAGATCCATCTTCTGGCTGTCATCAATAAAAGCCTCTGAAGAATAGGGCACGTCACGGAACGTACGAATGAGGTAGAAATAAGCCAGCGAACGCAGAGCCGTCACTTCAGCAATATCAGCCTTCAGCTCACTTTGCGTATATGCAGGATCTTTCTCAGCCACTGTCGGTGCATAGAGAATCACCGTGTTACAACGGTTAATTACATCGTAGAAGCCATCCCAATTGGTGTATTTATTCTTGGCGTCAATATTCTCCACAAGTACCTTCTCCAAGTCACCGTCGCTGTTTACATTCTCACCGACATAGATATTATCGCTTCGGAACTCACCCCACACCATCATACTCTTGACGTTGGCTTCGCTCTGGAAAGCAGAATAGCATCCTGCGATGATAGAATGTACGTCGGCCTTGTCAGTCCAGAATTTCTCCAGAATGATTTCGTTCTGAGGCTCAATCTGCAGGAAGTCCGTACAGCCGGCCAGGCCAACCAGGCCCATGAAGCCCATCAGCCCCATCAGGCCGTTTCTCTTTATCTTACTATACAATTTCTTTTCCATAATATCTCCTCCCTTAGAATTGAATATTAATACCCAATGTGTACTGGCGCGGAGTAGGTGTCTGGCTATTGTCGATAGCAGGCGTACCACTGTTGTTCGGCTCAATACCTGTGTACTTTGTCAAGGTAAACACATTCTGTGCATTGAGATAGAATGTCATACTGTTCAGTCCAATCCACTTCAGCTGCTTTCTGTCAAGCGCGTAGTTCAGGCTGATGTAGTTCATACGCAGGAACGAGCCATCTTCTACGAAGCGGTCGCTGACCAGCGTATTGTAGTTAGAGTTAGTACCGTACATAGCACGGGGGATAGACGTTACGTCACCCTCCTTACGCCAACGGTAGTTAACAGCCTCGCTCTGGTTGTTGTTACCAGTCATGGCCTCAGCATTCAGACGAGCCATGTTCATGATTTTGTGACCGAGACGATAGACGAACTGTGTGCTCAGACGCCAACGGCTGTAGTTGAACGTGAAACCGAAACCACCAAGCAACTTCGGCAGTGAAGAACCGAGGTAAACGATATCAAGGGCATTGATCTGACCATCATGGTTGATATCCTCATAGATAGCATCACCACCACAGAACTTGTAGTTCTTACCAGAAGCATCGTTGGTGTAGTTGAACATCATGCGGAGGGGATCACCCTGAGCATCGAGAACAACCTCACCCTTCTCGTTCATCACGACAGGAGCAGTCTTACCAGATGCGAAGAACTCGTTACGCTCTTCTTCTGTCATGTACTGAACTGTAGAGTAGTTGTACTGGTAAACACCCTTGTAACGGAAACCATAGAGGGCGCCCAGCGGGTTGTGCAACTGCACACGCTGCAAGGTCTCACCATTGCTATAACCAAAGGTTGAGTTGCGCTGGTTCAGAATATACTCATCCATCTCCAGGATTTCATTGCGGTTGTTAGCAAAGTTAACATTCAGGTCCATTGAGAACTTACCAGCCTTAACGATGCGATTCGTATTGATATAGAACTCCCAACCAGTATTCTGCATTTTACCCGTGTTACGGTAAGGTACAGTCTTGTAACCTGAGTTAGAAGGAATACGATAGTTCTGCATCAGCTGGTCAGTCGTTGTCTGCTGATAGACCTCAAAGGTAAGCGTCAGGCGATCCTTCAGGAAGCCCAGGTCGAAACCTAAGTTCTTACTCGTTGTAAACTGACAGCCGAGATTAGCCAGACGGATGTTGTTTGGCTTCATCGCGCTCATGTCAATATAAGTCTTTTCCTCACCATATTTAGAGGTGTACAGATAGTCGGAGATACCAGCATTACCAGTACGTGCCCAGCTGGGACGGACGGCAAGCATTGACAGCCACTTCTCCGTAGGCTTCATCCAAGGCTCATCACTGATAATCCACTTACCTGACAATGCAGGATTGTACACCCAACGGCGGTTGGGACCGAACTTCGTCGTACCGTCAGCACGAATAGTGAAGTCGGCAATGTAACGTCCCTTATAAGCATAGTGGCTAGTCAGGGTGTATGACATTGAACGCCACTCGTTGAACGAAGAGTTCATGTCCTTGATGCGGCCACCACCCTTTGTCGTGGTGATACCCGACGGGGTTCCCTGCTTGTTCTCTGACTGACCGGTAGAGGTACCACTTCTCAGGTCAAAATAGCCCATGACCATAACGGAGTGGTCTTTGTTCTTGAAAGCCGGCATCAGCGTCAACTGCTGCTTGGTATTGAACGAGACACTCTTATCTGAGCTATCGTTGGAGTCGTTCACGCCCTCACCGACAGTCTTTGTTGTCAGTGCCTGGGGGAAGAACTTCTCGTTATAGGTATTACTGGTATTCAGAACCACCGAACCACGATAGTTCAAGCGCCACTGATCATCAGTAGTACCAAGCAACTGGTACTGGATAATCAACTCAGGCGACAAGTCGTATGCACGACGGATACTCTTAGCCAGATGTGCAACTGCCACAGGGTTGTGAGAACCCTTCTGGTCGTTATTGAATACGCTGGAACCGCTCTGCAGCATCGTGTAGTAAGCTTGTGTGTCTTCACCAGTGACAGGATCCTGCTCGTAGATACTCATGTTAGGCATCTTCTTACGGGCATTGTCCAACAGACCCTCATAGTTAGAGTGGTTCTTCTGATAAGACAGCGAGAAGTTTGTGCTGACACGGATACGGTCTGACACATTGTAGTCCAAAGCCACACGCGTTGTGAAACGGTTATAAGTTGTCTTAATCGTAGTACCGTTATCATGCTCGTAGCTACCGCTGATACGGAAAGTTGCTTTCTCACCACCACCGCTTACATTCAGGTTGTGCTGCTGACGCAGACCAAACTGCGTAACGGCATCCACCCAGTCGGTATTGTTATTGTACTGTTCGTACTCCGAGAATGTCGGGTCGTAGTTCAACTCGCGGATATTTGAAGCGGCGTCGCTCTGCTCAGGATTGAAGTAGCTCTCCTTCAACAGCATGGTGTAGTCATCACCACTCAGGAGCTTATAGCCCTTCGGCTGGTAGGTTCCAGTCATCTTCAACGAGTAAGCCAGATGCGGTTTACCACGGACACCACGCTTGGTGGTAATCTCAATAACACCATTAGAACCCTTCGTACCATAGATGGCAGCCGAAGCACCATCCTTCAGCACGCGGATGTCAGCAATATCCTCAGGGTTGATACTCAGCAGTTCAGAGAACTTCTCGTTCAGGTTCTGACCAGCGAGGTCACCCACATTCAGGTCGTCACGCTCATTACCGTCAACAACCACCAACGGATTGGTGTTTGTCACATTAGACATTGAAGACACACCACGCAGACGCATCGTAGAACCAGAACCCAGGTCACCTGAGTTGGCGATAATGTCAAGACCGGCGATATGACCCTGCAGGGCTTCTTCCACAGAGGTAATAGCCAGACCCTCGAACTCCTTCATGTTAATGCTCTGTGTAGCACTCGACACCTCACGCTGCGGGATGGGAAGGCCAGGGCCGCCAACACGCTTCTTCGATTTAACAGTCACTTCCTTCAGCGTTGTTGCCGAAGACATACGGATCTTATAGGTTGTGCGGTCAAGAGGCAGCGACTGAGTCTTCAGTCCTACATAGCTAAAGCGAATCTTGTCCTTCGGATTCTTCACTTTCATGGTGAAGTTACCGTTCAGGTCAGTGATGGCAGAATTGATGATACGTCCCGTGCCGTCAATCTCACAGACCGTGGCACCCATCAGTGGACCCATATCGTCGCTCACCGTACCGTGAACTGACGTAATCGTCTGGGCGTGCAAAGCGGTCGTCGCCAGCAGCGCCATCATCAATATAATTGATTTGAATATTCTCATACCTTAGTTCCTCCCAATTCCTTTAAGTTGTTCTTTCCAGGATGTCATCGGCACGTACATCAGCGGGCTGTCGATCTGGTGTACCACAGCATCTGATGTAGAGTAGATGGTAGCAGTGGTCTTGTTCTTATCACCATTGATCCAGTACTCACGGCAAATGAGATTGTACAAGCCATTGTCCTTCATGACATGATGTACCTTCTTAGTGGCATCGGTCACTGTCATCTGACCATTGCTGTTATCCACTGTGATGGGATAGAAACGGCTGGTCTTCGTGTTACGTGTCATTGACTCGTAGTCATTCTTATAAAGAGGTACGCGCGTACCATCGTCCTTATCCTCAAAGATATCCGGCGACATATTAATAGCCACAGAGTGGTCCTGAATATGATAGCGCAGGAAATTGACGATGATATCCTTGACGGCAGCCTTTACTTTCTTCGTGAAGGCCTCATCGTATGCAAAATCCTCAGTCCAACCAAGTTCCTGACACAGCTGTCTATATTTTGCATCGTAGAGGAGATCCTGCTCGTCGTTCTCACTGTCCTTATCAGACTTCTTGAAGCCAATCGAGTTATAATCTTCCCAAGTCGGCAGCAGACCATCGCTGATGAGCTTGCGGAGACTCTCGTTTGTCGGTACATAGATGGTGTAGTTATAGTTATCCATCAGAGTTACGTTCTTGTTGCCCTGGCTACTCAAACCAGCTGTATAGGAACTCTGAGTACTTGACATCAAGGCTGCGTTCTCATCGTCGAACAACTCGAAGAACTCATAGAACTCCGGATGATTCTTCAGCGTCATATAAACACTGTTCTGAGCAGTCAGAGGCATCTGGTCGTTCAACTGGTAGGTACGACCATTCTTCTTGACGAAAATCTCATCCTGATTGATCGGCAACAGCTTGTCATTCTTCTCCTTCTGCCAACCGCCGGAAATAGCCAGACGACCATCAGGAGCCTTCGTTACGCGAATCAGCGAACCGCCCTTCGTCTTATAGAACTCATGGCCGTCCTCAATGTTACCCACAATAATCAAGTCGTTGACAAGTCTCTTCAGACGGTCACGGATGATATTGGTAGCGACTTCTGTCTGAGTACGGTCGCCAAGGGTAATTTTACCGTTTTCATCGACCAATGCCTTGTAGCGGTATGCCTGCACACGCTGGTCAATGGGCTTACGCTTGTTGTAGTAGAACTGCAGCACCGTTGGAGCATCCATACCGGTTGCTTTATCTTCCTGTCCGTAATAGACGGGGTCAACATACCATTTCATAGCCTGATTGGTCGGCATCAACAGACTATAGTATGAATCCATTGACAGCAGATACGGCAGGTAGTTGAACGGGAAGTCGTATGACGAAGGAGCTTTTTCGGCACCCGAGAGACTCCAATAGATGACGTTTGTCAGTGTATCGTGTGTCAGTGCAGGGAAGGCAACCGAAGAGAACTCGGCTGGTGTGAACACCTTATTCGTCATGTAAATAATACCATTACAACCCATGTAGCAAGAGTCGATATCTGCAGGTGTGATGCCGAGGGGCTCCATAGCGTCATCAAGAACCATGTCAAACTTCGACGGGAAAGCACTGGTAAAACGCTCCAGCATATTGACATTCAGAAGGGTTGAGATGGTTCCGTCAGGAATGCTGTCCCACGTTTTGTATGTGGACTGCAGATCGCGACCCTCATTGTTCCACCAATTCTCCAATGCCTCGTCCGTAGGAACAATCATGACACCGCAGTCATAGTGAAGGTCATAGCTCATGGTGTTGCTATACATATACTGGTTCCATCCCGGATCGAACTTCAGCAGAGAGTTTACAGTCTCTCTGTTCGGGTCGGTCTCGTTGGACTGTCCACCAGCAGAGCGCTTGCTGTAGTAACGCAGCACATAGACAGAGTCCTTATTATTATACAAACGATTGAACTCCTTCGTTGACGTATTGTCATAGTAAGGAGCACAGAAACGGTCAAGCAGATGCGACCACATCGACATGTTTGAGTGAGTACGGATAATCTCAGCCATATTCGGAGACGACTCGATAACGCCGTCCACCTTGTGGATATAGCCATTCTTACAGGTGATGTCTCGCTCACCCACTCTCTTACCATTCACCCATGCCTCATTGATATTGGAGGCCTGGTGGTTGGTCAGCACGTCCAGATCCGTTGATGTCATGCCATTGAACTTCATGTAGGCAGGCAGCAAGTGAATCATTGGCGGTGTGGTAGCGTCTTTCAAGACACGGATACTCTTGCCATTGTCTCTGTACTTTGCCCAGATAGCCGTGTTAGGCATCATCTCCGGAGTAACAATCTGCACGGAGTCATAGATACTCGTTGCTGTCTCACGACGCATACACATACCCTCCTTCGGGGGGTTAGCGCTGACGTTCGACAACAGCTCAATGAGGTAGGCATTGTTCACCATCGAGTTGTTGAGCAACAACTTCTTCTGTGCCAACGTCAGTTTGTCATAGCTACTGACGCCCCACAGATTGTTCTTGAACCACTCCTGGAATGCGGAGTCGTTGGCAGCGAAGACGGTCTTAGAGCCCGTATGGCTCAACACCTCTTTCTGACCAAGGTCGTCGACAAGACGCAGCAACGTCTTGTACTGACCATCTTCCTCCAGGCGCTCATAAATAGAGTTTCCCAACCAAGAAGGCTGTCCTGTCAGCAGAAGGTCATCGTCCTTACACGACTGTAAGCTCCAGGCACTCATCAGCAAGCCACAGGCAGCAATAGCCACCCGTCGTCCTTGTCTTACGATTTGTTTCTGTTTCATACGTTTCAGGTTTTTTATTTTAAATATTTAAAATTATTATTTCGTTACGTATTTCGCATACCTTTCAATATATATACGCGCTCGTCTGAATTTTCCCCCAACTTTGTTCATATATAAAAAGACACAGACGGCTATCACTGCCCGCAGGCGGTAGTAGCTGTCCATCCACTTTGAGCTCGCAAAGGTAAGGTTGATTCATAAAGTCAGTTATACATCAAAAAGAATGAGTAAGTTAGTAAATGAAGGAACTGGCGAGGGTTCCGTTTAACGGGATGCCCCTCTCCAGTTCCTTTTCAGGATATGATTATTCTACAATCACCTTCTTCACACGGACGGTGCCGTTGCTCAGAGTCTGGCGTACAATGGCAATACCCTTGCCATTCTTCACCTTAGCGCCACTGAGGTTGAACACCTCGGTCTTCACAACGTGAGCCAGAGCGGAAGCGTCCTTCACACCGTCAACGACATCAGGATCCTTCGTGCTGTTAGGACCGTAATAGGTCAGCGTCCAGTTATCCCAAATAGTCCAGTCATCATCGCTCTTATGCTTGATGTTGACACCAATGCGAACCTTTTCGCCCTCACCTACCTGGAAGATAATGCTGGTAGGCTGAACAGTCTCGTCTTCGAAGAACGGAATCACAGTCTTCAGCTGATTAGGCATGATATAGCCTGAAGCCATCGACTCATCATCAGAGACAGTCTTCTGAGCCCATACGTAGTCATTCTTTGCGTCATACTGCTTTTCGCCCTTGTCATTCAAGGCAGGTTCGCCTTCATCGTTTGTCTTATACTCAACTTCATACTCCTCAGCCAGTGTTGCCAGACGCGGCAGAGCCTTTGTTACAGCCTCGTTCTCAGCAACCTTCACATAAAGAGCACCGAAATTATTCTCATTTGCATTCTCAGTATAAGTCTTATATTCATTTTCTGCTCCATCATAGCGGTAGATACCCTGGACTGAGAGCTTATAAGTACCGGCAGGCATCTTCTCCAGATCCTGATAAACCAAGCTATTCACCTTGGTTCTCCAAACCTCATAGACACCTGAGTTAGCGCGGTAGTTACCAGGCTCATCGCCATCCAACTTCCAGCCCGGCACGTCCTTCTTATCCTTATTCTCGTCGTACGTCGGGTTGGTAATCAGATAAACAGCATTAGCCTCGTTGTCGTCGCTGGCCTTCTCCATTGCCTCGGGAACCTTCAGAGCCTCAGTCAGCTCTTCCATCTGCTCCAGAATAGCATCGATATCAGCGTTGGTAAACTCAGTTTCGCCACCAACATACTTCTGAGCCATATCACGAACCTTAGCAGCCTCATCAATAACAGACTGACGGGGACGCAGGTCGTCACCAGCCTCATCGGCACTATTAATAGCATTCTCGAAGGGAGTGAGAGCTGACTTCAAGTTCTGGATTCTCTGTTGTGAACCGCTTACATCAACACCCCAGAGGTTAGCCAACACGCTGAACATATCGTCAACATCGTTAGCCACAGCGGTCTCTGCTGCCTCAACAGCGACAGCAAGCTCTTCCTTCACATCCTTAGCGATAGCGAGGTTCTGCTTAGCCTTAGCAATTTCAATGGCATCAACCAGAACGGGCTTCACAACAGCCTTATCTGTTCCTCTATAAACCAGCTTGAAGTTATCGAAGATAGCCCAGCTGTCGAGGTTAGTAGCTGAAACGCCAACATTAGAGTAACCCTTCACACCAATACGCAGCTTATCGCCCTTGTGAGCCACTGCGCTAAAGGTAGTCTGCTTGTAGGCACCTGCATTAAAGTAGTTATGAGCCGACTTCATGCCGTCGGGGAAGAACAAGTATGCACCTGCATCACCTACACGCTGACAATTCTCAACCTCGGCGATCTCACTGGCATCTTCCCATTCTGTAATAACAGCGCCACTTTCATTCTTTCTTTCCAGAGGCGTACGTCCATCCTCGGAAGTTGCGAGGTCGTCAAACAGTGGAGAGTCACCAGGACGGCCATCCTCCTGATAGACATTGATGAACGGTGTAGCCTTCTCATTGACATAGAAGAACACAGGCGAGCCCTTAGCGGGATCATCAACCTGCACGAAGTCAGAGCGCTCCTCACCTGTAGTATTCCATGCATTCCAAGCATCATCACCACGACCGAAGCGGAAGAAGCCCTGAACACTGACCTCATAGATACCGAGAGGCAGGCCCTCCACCTCCTGATACAAGTCGAAGTTAGGAGCACAGAAAGCCTCAGCGCATGACTCGTTCACCGTCGGCATATTCTTTACTTTATCATCATTCCACTTCTGTGAGGCAACGGTCTTCCAACCAGTCCATCCTTTCTGATTCTCAGAGAAGTCCGGGTTGGTCAGATATTTGGTCATATCGTCACCAACTTCCACGATATTCTTGGCAGCCTCAACGACATCCTCAGCAAGTTTTTTCACCTTGGCAATTTCTGCTATCAGTTCATCATTTCTAAGACTACGGGCAGCACGAACAACATTGTTCTCTGAAGCCTCATCTTCCGTATCCACATAGAGAATCAGGTTTATAATCTCCTCATTATCCTCAGGCAACACATTCTCATAAGTCTCGTAAGTCTTAAATGCTTCAGCCACCTGAGTCTCCCACTCCTTCCAAAGAGCGATATTCTCATCCAACGCATCAGCCAAAGCCATACCGACCTGAACGTCAGCCTTATTAGCAACAGTCTTACCTGTAACAGCGGTCATATAGCTCTCTGTATAGAGAGTACCCTCAGGCAACGTTGTGTAGTCTTTTACGAAATAGTTCCACCATGCCTGATAAGCATCAGCGCCATTACCATAATATTTTAAGCTCCAATTATCAAAGAGCACCCAGTTGCCATCTACACTCTTACTGTTCTTCAAACCAATGGTAGCGTTGCCACCTTCGGTGCTAAAGAACAGTGTGTTGTGATAACGATTCTTGCTAACGAAATAGTTCTCGGCAGCCTGCATATTGTCAGGGATATAAATGTCGCCAGAAGTCGTTGTCACCTTTTTCTCGTTACCAACACCGACCTTATCTCCAGCTTCAGGATAAGGAGAGGTAATCGGCGTAGAAAGCGTATCGGTACCATTGACAACATAGAGTTTTACATCCTTACTCTGTGGATCATTAGACTTATAGGCCTCATAGGCACTTCCATCACCCCAACCAGCACGATAGAAAGCCTGAACATCAACAGCGTAGACACCACCGTTCAAACCTGTCAGTGTCTGGTTCACATCGAAAACCTTCTGATAGAACTCACCTGCCGAATAACCCATTCCCATCTTACCATCACCATTGGCCGTCCAACTCCAGCCATCATTTTTATCATTATCATAGCTGGGGTTCTTAATGAACAAGCTGGTCACAACAGCTGGATTAGCTGCCGTAGCAGTCAAATAGTCATTCTGTTCGATAGCCTTCTTGACGCCTGCAATTGCCGCAGCCAGTTCCTCCTTAGTGCTTGCCGTATTGTTATACACAGCCAATTGCTCAGCTACATTAACATTAGCGGCCTCAGCCTTGTCGAGCTCAGCCTTCAGCTCCATAGCCGTCTCATACACACCAACTTTGGTTTCAAAGTCCTTAATATCAAAACCCTCTACAGGAATGAGCTTCCAATCGATAAAAGCACCACCATCAGCCGTATTATTCCAGGTAAGGACAGTGTTACCTGCATTTACCGTACGATTAAGACCAACGAACTGTCCCTCTGCAAACTTATCGTAAGGATTAGCCGTTGAGGGAGAGAAACGATAGATATTATTCTCCATCGGGATAATGGTCCACAGGAAGTTTGTCTGATCATTCAAATCCACATACAACGTGGGATCGTCAATGTTATCAACAAACCACCACTTTCTCCAGGCCCAATCACCTTTCTTGTCACAGTAGTCGGTAAGTTCATAAACACCTGCGTTCGTCGTCTCGGTAATCTTAACCTTTAGTCCGGCATAACCGACACTGGCCTGGGTACCCCAGGCGTTTCCTTGAATCATAAACAGTTCGCTGCCTACATTGTAGAAGTAGTACTCAACGCCCTGCTCCATAGCTGCACCATCAGGAACCGCCGGTTTCGTCCAAACGTTTCCATCGACAGCGCTTGCGTTACTAACGCCAAGCAGCGTCAGTACGCCCAAAACAAGTAGTTTTGTCAATTTCATAAGCTTATTAGTTTTAGTTAATAATGAGTAGTAAATACTTTCAGGGGGCAAAGATACACAAAAAAACTGAAACTACCGCATCTTTTTCTAAAAAAGATTATGTTATGTGTCATTTTAACACTTATCCCTCCGTAAACGTTTGCGGAAGAGAATAAATTGCTATTTTTGCCCAAGTCCCTCTAAACATCCCGAAACACTTGTGTTTATCGGGGTTTCAGGATGAGGGACTTGTGACATAGCTCCCTCATAACCCCCTCATAGGTCCCACTGTGAGTTCCACTATCAACTCCTATAAATACAGCAAGAACACCTGAAATTTCGGCACGAGCCATTGGCTGAATAGTGGTGATGAATGAGGGACCTATGAGGGACTGAGGGGGTATTCATAGTTCATAGTGCATAGTTCTTAGTTGGGGAGGGGCCGAGTTTCGCGCGTAACTCATTGAGATACTCACGTAACTCGGCCCCTCGCGAACGAAAGTCGCCGCCTATTTTCAAAAAGTCGTGCCCTGTTCGTCAGAACGTAAGGACAAGCGACTGACGAGGACGTAATTCGAGGTCTTTCGACAAATCAACGTAACGACCAGTCAAGACATCACGAACACGACCTGCATTACCGATAACTTCTGCATAACGTGCAACTTGCATCGTCGCAGGCTTCGAAGTGCCATTCAAGATGGTCAGCGCCGTCTTACCCTCAAACTGACGAGCAATGACGTAAACGCCCTTAAAGGGAATGAATTGCCTCATCGCTCCCTGGGTGATGAGAGGATTGTTCTGTCGCCAATGGAGCAGACGGCTAAGCCACTGGAACATCTGTTGCTGAGCCTGAGTACGCCCTTCACGAGTGAAGGCATTCTGGATGTCACCGGGGAAGCCACCAGGGAAGTCCTTACGGACATTGCCGTCGGTCACCTCTTTCGTTCCGTTCATCAGCACCTCTGTACCATAATAGAGTTGGGGAATTCGGTTGACGGTAAGCAGCAGCGCGAGTGCCTGTTTCAGCGCCAGCGTATCGTAACCATTGCCCAAGAAGCGGTCGGTATCATGATTGTCGATGAAGGCCATCACACTACTGGGATTCGGATAGAGGTAGTCATATACAAAAGAGTTATAGAGACGATTCAGCCCCTGCCACCAGTCATCGGTTTCTTCGTTCTTGGCCTGACTAAGCTTATCGAAGAACGAGAAGTCCATCACAGTCTTGAGGTAGCTGTTAGTAGCGGACAACTTCGAGTCTTTCTGCCACGCTGCCGTATATGCAGGTTCTGTAACCCACGTCTCGCCAACGGTATTGAAGTTGGGGTATTCTTCGTCGATTTCCTTCATCCACTGAGCCATCGATTCCGCATAGGCATAGGGATAGGTATCCATACGGATGCCATCGATACCAACAGTCTCTATCCACCACTTCGAATTCTGAATAAGATAACGCATGACATGCGGGTTATGCTGGTTCAGGTCGGGCATCGTGGGAACAAACCACCCCTCAACGGTCTCACGCTTGTCGACATCGGAAGCGTATGGGTCGAGAACAGGCGTAAGCTTGTAGCTGGTCTGCTGGAAGTCGGTGCCTTCCGGATTGCTGCTGCCACTCGACTGCTCAAGCCATTCAGGCAGGTTAAACCAATCCTTCGACGGCTGGTCGGCAACCCAGGGATGCTCAAAGCCGCAGTGATTGAAAATCATATCCATAACCACCTTCAGACCACGAGCATGGGCCTCATCACAGAGACGACGGTAGTCCTCGTTAGTACCAAAACGAGGATCAACACGATAATAATCGGTAGTGGCATAGCCATGATAGGTCGAATAACCCTCGGCATTATCGGGCGAATCATTCTCCAAGACTGGTGTTAACCAAAGGGCAGTGACACCAAGGTCGCAGAAATAATCCAGATGTTCACGGATACCATTAAGGTCACCGCCATGACGCAATGAGGGCTGCGAACGGTCCTCCTTATAAGAGCGCATTCCCTTCACCTGCTGCGGATGACCAACTCCTTGTGCGAAGCGGTCGGGCATAAGCATATAGAGCACATCGGCATTCGTGAAGCCGTGACGCTGATCGCCGTTCATCTCACGAGCCTTCAACGGGATACTGGTTTCCAACTTCTGACCTTTAGCTTTTGGTGTCTGTCCTTTGAGCGTAAACGTCAGTTCCATTTGTCCGGGTTGCGCATCTTTCAAGTTGAGATAGACAAAAAGATAGTTGGGTGAGTCCAGGCGTACCACACTATCAACAGCGACACCCGGATAATCAGTAGTCACAGTCTCGACATTAGCGATACCCTTACCATAGACCATCAGTTGCAGTTGAGGATTCTTCATGCCTACATACCAACTGGCAGGCTCTACACGATCAATTACAGATTTGTTCTTTGCTGTCATAGCAGTCAGGTTAGTCGCCACGAGGGCGAAAAATAATAAAACTGTCTTTTTCATTATCGTTAGTTTTGGTTTTTCTTCAGATTGCGGCAAAGATACAACATTTAAACGAAACAGCCAAATCTTTCGCAGCAAAAAAGCGAAAGTGCCCAGCCTCACGGCTAGGCACTTCCCTTGGTTATGAGCAATTTAAATAGTTGATAAATATAGTTTTCGTTTTAGTTATATCGTTTCCCTTTTGGGCACAATAATCTGTGTGCTTAGAATTTCGTGGCAAAGGTACGGGAAAAATGGATACACGCCATTCTCCCACGTCTCATTTATTAGCCATTTTGTCTCATGGGCTAAAAAGGAGCGTCAATCCCGGAGGATTGACGCTGAGAGAGGAGCAGCCGTAAATACGCTGTCCGTAAGCGTTTTCAGCCCATTTTCGTCTATATGACCATCGTGACAGACAACCGTATAAGTACTTTGAGGGACGGCTATGGTCTGCGGAGTCACACAAGCATTCAGAACAATAATGATATTCTCCCACGAGTCGCCTCCGGCATGATTCTTCAAGCGGAAAGCGACAACACCATCAGGGCTGCTTATAAACTCCAGATGCTGACGCACCGATTCTGCAGAACCAAGACGGAAAGCTGGATGGTGCTTCCGGAGAGCAATGAGCCGGCTATAGTAGTCGAAGACCTGCGGATAGCGTTCCTTATTCGTCCAATCAAGCTGGTTGATGCTGTCTGGCGATTCAAAAGAGTTGTGCACACCTTGCTTCGTACGCAGCAGTTCCTCACCACTCAGTATGAAGGGTACTCCCTGCGAGGTGAAGACTGCCGTCTGTGCCAACAGGTCAAGGCGGATGAGTTCTTCTTCTGAGATGCCAGAGACGGAGGCTCTGAGGCGATCCACCAGACACATGTCGTCATGACAGCTAACATAGGCCATCATCTGTGTAGGCTCAGAGGCCCAAGGCTCCTTGGCATAATTAACTAATGACTGGTCTACCTGAGGATGCTTAATACCGCCGACGATGCCATACTTTATGCTTTCCTTAAGTCCGCCCATATCGGCTTCGCAATCATCGTGGGATGAGCGTCCCAACCATCCCATCTTAGTGTCATCAGAGAACGGTCCACGCAGGGCATCGCGCAACTCATCGCTGAAAGCAGCGATACGTGGCAGCTGCGGTATATTGGCCTTCGTCGCCAACCGTTCTGCCGGCAATGCACACTCACCGGCGCTCCAGCCCTCGCCATATATAAACAAGGTGGGGTCAATGGCATCAAGTTCACGCCGGATGGTATTCATCGTCTCGATATCATGACAGCCCATCAGGTCGAAACGGAAACCGTCTATATGATACTCGTTGACCCAATACTTCACGCTCTCTATCATAAAACGACGCATCATCGGCTGTTCACTCGCTGTCTCGTTACCACAGCCAGAGCCATTGCTGTATTTGCCATCATCGTTCTTGCGGTAATAATAATCCGGATAGGTCCGTTGGAAATTCGAATGTTCTATATCGTAAGTGTGATTATAGACGACATCGAGAATCACAGCGATACCAGCCTCATGCAGCGCCTGAACCATCTGCTTGAATTCGCGAATGCGGCAGAGTGGATCTGCTGGATCTGTGCTGTAGCTGCCTTCAGGCACATTGTAGTTCACGGGGTCGTAGCCCCAGTTATACTGCGGCTCGTTCAGTCGCGTCTCATCCACGGAGCCATAGTCGTAGCTGGGCAGGATATGCACAGCATTGACACCAAGAGCCGTCAAATGCTCAATGGCCCAAGGCTCCGTCAAAGCAAGGAACTTGCCTGGATGCTTGGCGTCTGGGCGTGCCACAGAGAAATCGCGATGGTGCATCTCGTAGACAACAATATCCTGAGCCGGACGGCGCACAGGCTTGTCGTTCTCCCACCCTTCCGGGTCACTGTCATGCAAATCTACAACAACTGCTTTCTGACCGTTTATCGTCACTGCCTTTGCAAAGACACCAGGCGATGCCACACCATTCACCACAAACTCATAGGTTTTACCTTTCTGGTCGCCGAAAGCCGTCACTGTCCAGATACTATCGTTATCAAGCTGCATGTGGAGACTATCGTCGCCCAATTGAACATAACAGTCTGCATCAGCGGGAGCATAGAGCCGGAAGACCGTCTCCTCTGGCATATAAGTCATTTCGTCGAAGTGGAAAGCATCCTGGCCGGGACTGCAAGCTATCGTCAGAGCCACCATACCTGTCATTATCAGTTTCTTCATCGTCTGTTGGTTTTTCTAATCTATCAGAATTGTCCTGCTGTCCTGCTTATCTGGCCATGAGGCTCACAGCAAAACCGCCGCCAGGGGCTTCCTTGATTTTCAAGGTCTGTCCTGCCTTTACAGTCTTCTTCGTGATGGTATATGCCTGCGGATTGGTTTCGTAGTGAGCATCCTTGGCATCAGCATAAATGGTGCAGTCATACTGACGCCCCTTATCAAGGAAGTCGAGCTTGATGACAGCGACATGACCATTCTCGTCACATTTACCTCCAACAAACCAGTTGTCGCTACCCTTCGCCTTACGCGCTACAGTAATATAGTCAGCAGGCTCGGCCTCCAGATAGCGTGAGTCATCCCAGTCGCAAGCCACATCGCGGATGAACTGGAAGGCATCGTCAAAACGCTCGTAGTGTTCAGGCAAATCTGCTGCCATCTGGAGCGGTGAATACATCGTCAGATACAATGCCAATGAACCCGCGATGGTAATACGAGCCCACGACGTATTGTCGCTCCACTCCGACAGCTTGGTGACAAAGATGCCTGGGGTATAATCCATCGGACCACCTTGCAAGCGCGTAAACGGCAGAATACAGGTATGATCGGGGCGCGAGCCACCAAAGGCTTCATACTCCGTACCGCGAGCACTCTCGTTACCCACCAGATTAGGATAAGTGCGACAGAGGCCTGTAGGACGTGTAGCCTCATGGGCATTCACCATGATATGATGCTTGGCTGCCTCTTTCACCACATAGAGATAATGGTTGTTCATTGACTGCGAGTAGTGATGGTCGCCACGAGGGATGATATCACCAACATAACCTGTCTTCACGGCGTCATAGCCATACTTCTTCATCAGCTGGAAGGCTTTCTCCATGTGACGCTCATAATTCTGCGTACTTGATGACGTCTCATGGTGCATCAACAGCTTCACCCCTTTGGAATGAGCGTAGTTATTGAGCATCTCTATGTCAAAGTCAGGATAAGGAGTCACAAAGTCGAAGACATCGCGCTTCCACATATTTGCCCAGTCTTCCCAGCCTACATTCCAGCCTTCGACAAGCACCTCGTCGAGACCGTTCTTTGCTGCGAAGTCAATATAGCGTTTCACCTTCTCATTGTTGGCAGCGTGGCGGCCATTGGGCTTCGATGATTGATAATTGACAATTGACAACTGAGAATTGGGGAAGGCATCGTCGCCAAGTTTTACGCTGGGGAAGTCATCCGTGTAATTCCAAGAACTCTTGCCGACAATCATCTCCCACCAAACGCCACAGTACTTTGTCGGATGGATCCACGATGTATCCTCCAACTTACATGGCTCATTAAGGTTGAGGATAAGGTTCGACGACAGCATATCGCGGGCGTCGTCGCTGACCATCACTGTACGCCAAGGAGTCTCGCAAGGCGTTTGCATGGCCCCCTTCAGTCCCGTAGCATCTGGCGTCAGATGACTGACGAAGGTGAAAGGCTTTGGCAGAGGATATGACGATGGTTGGGGATGAGGGGTATAAGCATTACTGCCACCACCTAACTGCGTAGTGAGGTTTTTCGTCTGGGCATCCACCAATTCCAGATGCATGGTAGCATAGTCGGCACAAGCAGCCTCATGGATATTAATATAAAGGCCATCATCGCTTTTCATCTGAAGAGATGTCTGGACGCCCGTTGGCGAGAACACGGCTACCGACGAATTGGTCCAATTGACTGCCTCCTGCATACGGTCACGAATCTCACTGAGTTTTGTTTGTTGCGTTTCCTGCTCCTGTGTGTCGTAGTCACCAGGCAGCCACCAAGCGGTGTGGTCGCCTGCCATCGCAAATTCCGAGCGTTCCTCCTGAATAAGGAAATAGTTCAGGTCATGCTGTTGCGGAAACTCATAACGGAATCCGACACCATCGTCATAGACACGAAAGCGGATATTCATCTGACGGGTACGCAGACGAGGAGCAAGCCGAGGTTCTCCCGGCTTAGAAGGAACGACTTCACGCCACTGCTGTGACAGCGTCGCAACATATTCATTATAGCGGTTACGGATGGTTGCCGTCTCGCCCCAGACGGGACGCCATGTTTCGTCGAAGGTAGAAGTATCTTCCTTCTCCAACTTGAATCCATCCATAAGGTCATGCTCCTGCTGGCCCAACGACGCATGCTTATCCTTTGCCAATTCCAAACCCAGATGTGATGGCAATACCACTGGTCGCCCCTTGTACGATATCTCGTAGACCGGCCGTCCCGTCTCGTCCACAGAAAATGTCATCTGGATAGTCCCGTTAGGCGACTTGACAGTTGTGGCATACAGGCCGATGGCTAAGAGCCAAGAGCCAAGAGCTAAAAACAATCTTTTCATTTACGTCCGCTTTGTGTAATTAATGTGTTGATTTCGTCATTGAGGTCATCGGCAACGAGAAGTTGCTCAATGGTTAGATGCATACGGTACCGCCAATAGTGACGCGGATTAGCAGGAATGTTGATGCGCTCGGCATTCTGATCAGGCAGACGCAGCTGCTCGTCAATAGAAAGCCAATCCTGCAATGACAACAGGCAGAGCATCGAAGGGCTGGTCAGATGACGGCTGACAATATCCTTTGCCAGCCAACCTGGCAGTGGGTGAGGTGCTTCACCACCACGTCGAAGGATTGTAGAGAAATAGTCCTGTGTACGTTCTATATCCTCGTCCCACCACTGACGCAGTGTCGGCATATCATGTGTTGAAATCGTACAGACAGAGCGATAGGGATTATGGCTCAGGCGACCGAAGCGGTATTTCGACTCCTTCGGCATCGACTGTATCTCCAGCGAGAGGATACGCAACTCATTCATCACCCAAGGCACGCAGTCGGGGACCATACCAAGATCTTCCGCACAGACAAGCATGCGTGTGGCCTGTGTCAGTCGCGGCAGTTTCTTCATGGCCTCCTGATACCAGAACTGGTTGTTGCGGTGATAGAAGTAGTCGTTGTAGAGACGGTTGAAATTAGCCTTCTCCTCTTCCGACAGCCTCTCGTATGCAGGCTGGTATTGCACGGCTATACGCGGATGCCAGCGGTCATCGCGTTTATGGTCGACAAGGAACAGGTCGTCCAGATGTCCATAGACGCCATATGACTCTATTTCCTCCCGGCTCATGCCAAGGGCAGGAGCAAACTGCCCCATAAGTCCCGACTTCTCTGGCACGGGAATCTCCCAGATTCGGAAGAAACCTAATACATGGTCGATGCGATAGGCATCGAAATACTGCGCCATCTTACGGAAGCGACGCACCCACCACTGGCAGCCATCCTTGAGCATCTCATCCCAGTTATAGGTAGGGAAGCCCCAGTTCTGTCCGTCAGCCGAGAACGGATCGGGCGGAGCACCGGCTTGCCCATTGAGATTGAAGTAACGCGGTTCCACCCAAGCCTCTACACCATCGCGCGAGATGCCGATAGGGATGTCACCTTTTAATATCACGCGTTGCGCGCGCGCATGCGCGTGAGCGTCACGCATCTGGCGGTCGAGGTGATACTGTACAAAGAACCAGAAGTCGTCAGCCTTCGTCTTTGCTGCCTCTGCTGGCCACTGCATGAACTCTGCTGTGCCATATTTGTCGCGATTGACGCAAAAACGGGCGTATGGTTCCAACCACTCACGATTGTCAGCAACAAAACGTTTATAGTCAGCTGTACGCTTCGTTTTTGCCCCTTCTTGTTTATAGACAAGACGCAGATATTCCATCTTGGCCTTGAACATGCGTTCATAGTCAATCTGCTGAAGGGCATTCAATTCCTCACGAAGCTGCTCAAAGCGCTGACGTTCAGCCTCATCCTTCAGCAACGGCAATTGACGCATGTCACAATACTGTGGATGCAGAGCATAGATACTGATGCTGTTATAGGGATAGGAATCCTGCCATGAACCCGTCATGTTCGTGTCGGTGATGGGCAGTATCTGAAGTACACGTTGATGGGTTTTATCACACCAGTCAATCATCAGCTTCAGGTCACCGAAGTCGCCCACGCCAAAGCTACCCTCCGAACGAAGCGAGAACACTGGGATAACAGTGCCAGCTCCCTTCCATGGATATACCGGGAAGAAAGCCTGTGGCAATTCATAGACCACCACCTCGCCATCCTCTATTGGCGGTAACGACACCATGCGGTTCATACCCTCTTCCCAAACAGGCACCGTGGAGTGTTGGCCCAGAGCGACAAACTTGAACTCAAACGTCTGCGGCAGCCTGTCAGCATCAAGTGAGATAACCCACTCATTAGACTCGTGCTCGGCCATGCACAAGGCATGACGAGGCTCCCAATCGCCAAGAGCATCACCAGCTCCTACTAATCCAAGGCATTCATCCTCACGCAATTGTGGGGCACGAACCTTCAGACGGATGGTGCGACCGAACTCCGAGGCTGTGCTGAGCTGACGTTCACGCTTCATAACACAATCGGCAAAAGCCGACGAATACATATAAGAGTCCTCCGGAATATCCAACCAGTGGTCGTAGACGATATAGCGTTGCGCCTTTGCAGCTGCAAACTCCAGACGATGAGGCTCAACAAGCCACTCGTGACGTGCAAGCTCGTCGCCACGCATCAGCGTATAATAATAGTCAATATACGTGCCGGGCGTCGCCTTCTTCGATAGTTCACACGTCCAATGCCGTCCGTCATTGGTCGTCATGCGGTTGTGCTCCGTCGTTTCCTTATCTGTCAGGATGTTAAGCACCAACTCCTCACCAAAGGTAGTCTGATACTCCAAATTGAATTGTAGCCTCATAGCTTTATCTGATTTTAGTTATTTGTGACAAAAGTACGAAATAATTCCCGTCGGTGTTCTCTTACCGACGGGAATATGGCGAATAAACAGTGCAACCGTTTGCACGGGCTGTATAATCTTTCCTTACAGATATACAGAAAGCTGCAACCGAATCTCAGGCCATAAGGTAACTGCCTCTATTTCTTCTTGATATAATCGTTGTAGACCTTGATACAGAAAACAATGACACTACAGGAGGTGGTCACCAGATTTGTCAAGAAGAGCGCCCAAAGGACATCGGGTTTGTGCAAAACACCCTGCAACATGAAACACATGCCACCGATACCCATCATCAGGAAGGTTGGCAAGGCAATATCATCTGTCTTGCGGGTTCTGATTGTCTGAACTGCCTGGGGCAGATAGCCCAAAATCATCGTTATGCTGGCGAGCCAACCGCATATCTCGTAGAAAGAGCCCTGTTCCATAAGCAAAAAGGATCTTAAAGAAAATACAACTGATTATTTCTTAGACTTGATAGCAAAAACGCAGAGGGCACCAACCAGCAGCAAGACTCCTGCCACATACATCATAGAATACTGATGGCTGCCCACAAGCATCAGCACCGTGCCTCCCAAGGCTGCAGCCACAATCTGAGGAATACAGATGGTACAGTTGAACAAGCCTAGGAACGTGCCCATGTACTTACTGCCTTCAAGGGCATTGGTAACAAGGGTGAAAGGCATTGACAACATTGCTGCCCAGGCAAAGCCGATGAGGAAATAGGGGATGAAGAGCGCATACTGATTATCGAAAACCGGCACCATTGCAAAACCAATACCACCAACCACCAACGACAACGCATAAGCCACCTTGATATGGCGGAAACGAGGCAACACAATTGCCCACAGCATAGAGCCAATAGCCTGAATCATGAAGAGGATACCCACCCAGTCGCCGGCATCTTGGTAAGCCTTTGTTGCGGCATACTCGGGATTAGACATATCAACGCCAAAAGCCGTCTCTGCAATAGAGCCGTTGGTATAGGTCCACATATACAAGAAGGCTGCCCAGCAGAAGAACTGTACAAGTCCTACCTGCAGAAACACCCATAGAGCCTTGTTACGAGAGCCACCTGAAGACACAGTTTCCTCAGCCTGCTGGTTCTGAGCTTGTTGCTGGAAAGCCGTCATCTCGGCAGGTGTATACTCCTTCACCGTCATCGTGGTGTAGATAACACAGAGAATCAGGATGATGGCACCGATATAGAACGACCATTTCACGGAATCAGGAACGATGCCCGGAGCAGCCACACTTGCAATGCCGATAGCCGTAAAAAGATAAGGGAACACATAGCCAACCAGGCTACCTGCGTTACAGAGGAACGACTGAATACTATAGGCTTTTGCCTTCTGCCGTTCGTTCACCATATCACCCACCATCATCTTAAAAGGCTGCATCGCCATATTGATGCTGGTATCGAGGAACATCAGTGAGACGAGGCCAAACGTCATGGCGCTCATGATGGTTATCTCCAGGTTGCCGGCATTAGGCAGCAGGCACATCACAGCAACTGCAAGAGCAGCACCAACGAAAAGATATGGAATACGACGACCGAAGCGAGTCCATGTCTTATCACTGAACAGGCCAACAAGCGGCTGGACTATCATACCCATTAACGGCGGCAGAATCCAGAAATAGCTCAAGTCATGAGGGTCAGCCCCCAGCGTAGCAAAGATACGCGAGATGTTGGCGCTCTGTAGGGCGTAGGCAATCTGCACGCCGAAAAATCCGAAGCTTAAATTCCAAAGCTTCCAAAACGAAAGGTCAGGTTTCTGTTTCATATTGTTTAATTGTGAATTATGAACTACCTTGTTGTTCCACGAACGATGAGACGCGTACGCACAATACGCTTCTCCACTTTCTCAAACGGAGACTGCCCCTCCACCTTATCTATGAGAATCTCAGCAGCCTCCTCCCCTACCCGCTTGCCACGCTGTTCGACCGTGGTAAGCATGGGATCACAGGCTACAGCACGCTGGCCATTGGTGAAGCCACAGATACTGATGTCTTCAGGAACACGCAGTCCCATGCGTTTAACGGTATAAAGGATACCTATGGCCGTGTCATCGTTAACGGCAAAGAAAGCATCCGGATAATAATCGCCATCGAAAAGGTCTGGCGTTATCAGTTCGGCGTCTTGTCGATTATCACAGATACGAACCAGCCGTTCATCCATCGGCAGGCCACGCTTCAGCAAGGCATCGCGATAGCCATTGTAGCGATTCTTCGAGATCTCCAGCTGTAGTGGTCCACCATAATAGGCTATACGTCGACAGCCAGTCTCTATCAGATAGGTAACAGCGTTGAAAGCCCCCATGTAGTCATCAACAACGACGCGGCTTGTCTCGATACCCGTACAGATACGGTCATAGAAGACAATGGGAATATGCGAGTCTATGAGTTTCTGGAAATGGTCGTAGCGTCGGGTGTCCTTAGCCTGCGACACAATGACGCCACAAACCTTCTGACGATGGAACATCTCGCAGATACGGGCTTCGCGTTCATACTGTTCATTACTCAGCGCCACCATAATATAATACCCGCGCGCGATAGCAGTCTCCTCAATGCCAGTGAGTACACTCGAGAAATAATAGTGCGTAAACTCCGGCACAATGACGCCGATGATGCGCGACGGTTGCACACGACTATGCCGCAACGACTCTGCCAGCACGTTGGGCGTGAAGTTGTGTTCACGCGCATACTGCTGTATCATGCGACGGCGTTCCTCGGATATACGCGGCGAGTCTTTCAGCGCCCTCGACACCGTGGCCACGCTGATGCCCAACTCGCGGGCGATATCCTTCATTGTCAGTACATTCCGGTTGTTCATCTCAGGTTTTCAGTTTTCCGAGGCAAAGATATACAATAAACCGATACGCTGTTCTTTTACCTTGTTTTATTATTGCACAACAGCCGTGCAAACGTTTGCGCTATCGTAATAACGTTTTTTTATGCGAAAAAGTATAACGAACACGAAAATATCTTACCTTTGCCGCAGAAATTTTAGCTAAAACTATATTAATAACACTAACTCAATTAAAGATGAAGCAGGTAAACATTCAAATCCCGCTACGAACACTGGCCCTGTTGCTGGGCTTGTTCCTATCGGTAGGTGCTTTTGCGCAGATTGACGTGAAAGGCCATGTGAAAGATGCTCAGGGAGAACCCATCATCGGTGCAACAGTCCGCGTGGAAGGACAAACCGGAGGCGTCATCTCTGACTTCGATGGAAACTTCACTCTGAAAGCTAAGCAGGGTGCAACCATCACCGTAACCTATGTGGGCTACCAGACTGCCACTGCAACGGCAGCCCCAACTCTCGACATCACTTTGAAGGATGATGCCACATTGCTGAATGATGTCGTGGTCATCGGCTATGGTGTGGCTCGCAAGACCGATCTGACTGGTTCGGTGACGGCCATAAAGCCCGATGAAAAGAACCATGGTATGATTACCAATGCACAGGAGATGCTCCAAGGTAAGATTGCCGGTGTGAACATTACAACAACTAATGGTGCTCCTGGCGAGGGTGCCGAGATCCGCATCCGCGGCGGTGCTTCGCTGAACGCCTCTAACAAACCGCTGATCGTCATCGATGGCATGCCATTGGACAACAACGACACCAAGGGAATGAACAACCCCTTGGCATTGGTGAATCCTAACGATATCGAATCGTTCACGGTGCTGAAGGATGCCTCTGCAACAGCTATCTACGGTAGCCGTGGTTCTAACGGCGTCATCATCATCACCACGAAAAAGGGCCGTCGCAACCAGAAACCACAGGTGACCTATAACGGCACACTGTCGGTAAGCTCGGTTGCCAAGACACTTGACGTCATGAATGCCGCCGAATACCGCTCATTCATCAAGAACTACTATGGTAAAGAGTCAGCAGCATACACTGGTCTTGGCGATGCCGACACAGACTGGCAGGACGAGATCTATCGTGATGCCGTCAGCTACGAACACAACATCAGCGTTGGCGGTGGCATCGGCGGTGGCGAAGGTGCCAAGAAATGGGCCATGCCTTATCGCATCAGTGGCGGCTACACCAATCAGGAAGGTGTATTAAAGAAGTCGTATTTCCGTCGCGCTACGGCAGGCTTCACATTGAACCCGTCGCTTTTGGATGACCACCTGAATCTTAACATCAACGGCAGGTACTCATACTCAAAGACCAAGGAAGGTGGACGTGATGCTATTGGAACTGCTACCCGAATGGATCCCACACGTCCCGTCTTCAGTCAGGATGAGGCCTTTAAGAATTGGGGCGGTTATTGGCAGTGGGCAACCCCCACATCATCCTACGACCCGACCTTCCCATATGCCCGTAATGCTGACTCTCCGTCGAACCCACGTGAACAGATTGACCATCATACCTCAACGAAGGATGCCAACATCCTTCTGGGTAACTTCGAGGCAGACTATAAGATTCATGGTTTCGAGGACTTACGCCTGCACATGAACCTCGCCGGTTCATATGCCGATGGTAAGGAACCAGAAAACAATTCTATGTATACCTCATATGGTTACTATTATGGTAGCGAGAAGAACAACAAGGAGAAGAAGTACAACCTCGTAGCTACTGCATACGCACAGTACTTCAAGGACTTTGACAAGAACAACCACTTCGACATCATGGGTGGTTACGAGTACAGCCGCACCAAGTACTGGGGCAACTCATGGGAGAAGAACTATTATCCAATGACCAACCTGGGTACCGATGACGATGGCAAGCCTCTGGCAGGTACCGAGCACTACTCTGCCAAGAAAAACTGGAAGGGACAGATGATTCTTGTCAGCTGGTACGGTCGTGCCAACTACACACTGATGGATCGCTACCTCTTCACTGCCACAGCCCGTTACGATGGTTCCAGCCGCTTTGCCGACGGTCATCGCTGGGGCTTCTTCCCCTCTGCCGCCTTTGCATGGCGCATCAAGGACGAGGCTTTCTTGAAGAACGTCGATGCTGTCAGCGACCTGAAACTGCGTCTCGGCTGGGGTAAGACTGGTCAGCAGGACACTGGTAAGGAGTATTACACACCTACCTATAAGATGACCACCGGTACCGACCGCCTCTATCCTATCGGTGAGGGCAATCCCGGTACACTGTTCAAACCTGTTGTTTATAACAATGACTTGACATGGGAGACAACGACAACCTACAATATAGGTCTTGACTACGGCATGTTCAACCAGCGCCTCGTATTGAATGTCGATGCCTACAAGCGCAACACCACTGACCTGCTTTGCACCCCAAGTATTGCTGCAGGGCAGAACTATGATAACAAGATGATGCTTAACGCCGGCGAACTGGAGAACTACGGTTTCGAGGTTGCTCTCAGCGGCAAGCCTATCCAGACGAAGAACTGGTTCCTTGAGCTGGGAGTAAACGCTGCCTACAACAAAAACGAGGTGAAAGAACTCTATGGTGGTCGCGACATGATCGAGGCTGACATGACTGTAGGTATGCAGAAGCCTGTCACCTACCATAAGGTGGGCGAGACAGCCAGCTCGTTCTGGGTGTTCCAGCAGGTGTACGATGCAGCAGGCCGTCCCATTCAGGGTGCCTATGTTGACCGTAACAGCGACGGCACTCTTGATGATAATGACCGCTACTTCTATAAGAGCATCCATGCTCCTTGGACAGGCGGTTTCTATCTGAAGATGGCCTATAAAGACTGGGATCTCGGAACTAACTTCCGTGCCAGCATTGGAAACTATGTCTATAACGACATTGTACAGGGAAAGATGAACACCGATGTTCTCTACAACTCGAAAGGCTTCTATGAGAATAGTACTGCCGACATCGTGGCTCTTAACTGGAAGTCATACAACTACCCATTGTCTGACTACTTCGTTCAGAATGCCTCATTCCTGAAGTGCGACAATATCACGTTGGGTTACAACTTCTCGACCTTCGACAACTATCTCACTGGTCGTGTCTACGCTTCGTGTACCAACGTCTTTACTATCACTAAATACTCAGGCCTTGACCCCGAGCAGTCGTCAGGCAAGGAGAGCAGTGTCTATCCGCGCAGCCGCACCTTCCTCGTAGGTCTCAACCTGAATTTCTAAAGCTATTGAACATCAGATAATCAAAATTGATCATTATGAAGACCAAATATCTAAAAAACATACTTGCGGGTTGTCTGCTGTGCTGCGGTAGTGCCGTAGCCCTCACAAGCTGCATGAGCGACCTTGACGATGGAAATATAGATCCCACCGTACAGGCCGAGCCTGACCTCACTGCCCTCTATAGCAAGTGTTATGCCTGCCTTATTCTTGAGGGTATGGACGGTGAAGCAGACTTTTCCGTCGACGATAACGGTAAGTCAACATTTGTACGTAACATCTTCTATGCAAACGACCTTACTTCCGACGAGGCTATCTGCTGGTGGAGTGATGGCGGACTTGAGGATTATAGCGTAAACAAGCAGAGTCCAAGCAGTGACCACACACGCTATCTGTACTACAGAATCATCACCAACATCTCGTTCTGCAACCACTACATGGAGCTGCCGGAAGCACAGGCTGATCAGACCAAGCTGGCAGAGGTACGCCTCATCCGTGCATACCTGATGTATCAACTGCTCGACCTCTATGGTGACCCGTCGTTCATTGCCAGTGTCTCGTCTGACATGCCCAAGCAGGCACATGCCTACAACAGCAACTTTGTGGAAGGACAGTCATACACTCGCGCCGAACTGCTACAGTTGGGACGTCAGTTCCTCTTTGGATGGGTTGAGAGCGAATTGAAGACCGCCGAAGCAAACCTTATGAATCCGGCACCAAAGACCGACAGCGACCCGAACTACGGACGTGTTGACAAGGCTGCCGCATGGCTCCTGCTGAGCCGTCTGTATCTGAATGCCGGCACTTACCTGAACGATGATGGCCAGAACAACCCGTACTGGGCACAGGCTCTGGACTATGCCGAGAAGACTATCAACTCGGGCTATACCCTCTTCGATGACTCTAAGATGTCTGCTCAGGCAAAATCGAACGGCTACAAGCCTTACGACCTGCTGTTCATGGGCGACAACGGCTCTAATGGTGCCTCATGCGAGGCTATCTTCCCACTTCTGCAGGACGGAAAGACTACCAAGGCTTGGGGTGGCTCGATGTTCTTCATTGCTGCCATGTGGCAGTCTTCTATGGCAACCGTTACCAGCTTGGATGCAGGTACGACAGCCAACTCATGGTCTGGTATGCGCTGTCGTCCACAGCTGATAGAGAAGTTCACCTCGAGCCCCAATGCTTTCGAGGGTAAAACAGCAGCTGAGATACGTAACATGACTGCTGATGACCGTGCTATCTTCTGGGGCAAGGACCACACGCTCTCTGCCATGCCCAACGATGATTTCAATCAAGGTATCTCTACGCCGAAGTGGAACAACAACTACTCCACCAACGGCACGCCTCATGACTCTTACGACGTTGATACGGACTTCTTCCTGTTCCGCGTTGCCGAAGCTTACCTGAACGCAGCCGAGGCTGCCCTGCACACGGGTGCAGACAACAAAGCCAAGCAGTATATGGATGCTATCCGTAATCGTGCTCACGCTACGACACGCGGTTCATATACATTAAATGACGTTCTCGACGAGCGTGCCCGTGAGTTGTACTTCGAGGGTATCCGTCGTCCCGACCTCATCCGTTATAACTACTTTGGTGGTGTCAATGTCACCTACGGCTGGGAAGGCAAGGGTGGCAACAGCGGTTATACCGGTGCTGCCTTCGACAAGCACCTCAATCTATTCCCCATTCCCTCTACTGAGATTATGGCGAACACGAACCTGACTCAGATCGACGGCTACAGCGAGATTGAATAATGCATAACAAAATGGTAAAAACAATGATTATGAAAAATAAATTATTGCTTGGCGCACTGCTTCTCAGCACCGTCAGCTTATTCACAGCATGTTCGGACGACAACGACTCGAACCCCTCGCTGATACAGCCCACAGGGTTTACGCTGAATACTCCGGCATATATCAATGAGACTGTCGATCTGGAATCGACCGATGAACTGAAGCTATCGTGGTCGCAGCCACAGTACACGGCAGACAATGCCCCACTGTTGGTAACCTACGAGATACAGGTGTCACCCACCAACTCGTTCACTGTTTCAGTAGCTGAGGCCGATGCCGACGAAAGTGGCGAGAAAACTGCAGACTACGCTGCACTGGCTCGCACCACAACGAAGTGTACATACGCTATACAGGCAACCGACTTGGACAAGGCACTGATGCAGGTAAAGAAATGGGATATCGAAGAAATGCCCGCTGAACATGCTGCTTTTGTGCGCATCAATGCCTTCATCGACGAGAACGGCACACGCTTGAACAGCGTCGTATCGAATGCCATAGAGTTGAAAGTCAACCCATACTACATCGAGTTGAAGGACGCTGCGCCCATCATGTGGTATCTCGTTGGCAATAACATCTTGAATGGCGAATGGAAGAACCTCCCCGGCGAGAGCAGCTTGCCGATGATGATTCAAAGCGACTACGCCTATGACAAGGCCACCGGTACTGGTGAGATTACGTACTTGAACTACTTCACTACCGACGGTTGGAAGATTCAGCCGGCAGACTTCGACTGGAACCATGGTTTCATGAGTAACAAAGAGGCCAATAGTGCTATCTATCGTAATGGCATGTCTGATGACTATGGTAACATCTGGGTAGAGCCCGCAGGCTATTATCTCGTAACCGTAAACACCAAGGACAACACCTGTACCATTAAGGAGCAGGACATTACGCCAAAGGTTTACGACCAGATTTGCCTTGCCGGTTCATTCAACGAATGGGGTGATACAAACATGACTCCTGCCAACAAGAGTGGCGAGAACCACGTCTGGGCCTACATCATGGAGGTGCCTGACGGCGAGACTGTTCAGATGAAGTTCAAGGTTGCCGGAAGCTGGGACACCAACTGGGGCTACGGTTCTGCTGATGGTGAAGTGAACATCTGCGGCAAGGGCACTGGTAACGGCCATAACATCGGCGTTGCCGGAGGCACCTGGGTTATCGTCTTCAACGACATCACTGGCGAGTTCAGCATCATTCCGAAGAAGTAAACAGTAGAAACCTTTAATCAAGACAATGAATATGAAAAAGATTATATTATGTGGTATCGCCTTGGTAGCAGGACTTTTGTCCTGCACCGAGGACTACACCGACTGGGCAACGCCACAACAGAACGCTGCCAACGAGGCCGCACAGAAGATAGAGATGGCTATCCAGCCAACCATCCAGTCTATCGACTTCGCCACCTACACAGACGAGACGGTTCAGCTGTTCACCACCAATTTTACGGAGAAACAGGCTGAGGCCTATACTGTAGCTGTCTCTGGCGAGGCAGGAGATCCTATCATCCTCAATGCCAATAGCGAGGGAAAGATTAAATGTCAGGACCTGAAGGATGCCGTTGAGACACTGTTCGGTCGAGCACCCGTTGAGCGTACGCTAACGATTGGGGTATCTGCCATTGCTACAAATGCAACAGCCGATGGTAATGTCAAGGTGCAACGCGTTGCAAGCCCTTTCACACTGAAGGCTAAGCTCGATGCTCCGTTCATTGATCCCGATGGCTACTACTATGTTGGTGCTATTACGACAAACAAAGCCTACAAGCTGACAAATGGTGGCGGCAATGTCTATGACGACCCAATCTTTACAGGCATCATCCCGTCTTATGAGGGCGACTGGCATTGGTTCAAGATTGCACCTTCCTGCGCTTTCAACGAGGACGGCTCATTTAACTGGGATAACGAGGAGAAATACTGTATCGGCCCCAACGTGAAGGACGACGAAGCCACCTCTGGCGAATGTGCTATCGGAAAGCTTTCGTGGCACCTCATTCAGAGTGATGAGTACGAAGCCTATGAGGTTACCATCAATGCTTTGGATATGACCTACAGCATCAAAGGCATCAAGGCTATTCCTGAATATTATGGTGTAGGCACCATGAGCAGTTGGAACGCCAACACGAAGACGACCGTCATGTTCCCGACCTCCAACAAGACAGTCACGCTGACCACCTACTTCACTGGTGCTTGGGATATGCGTATGTGGCCAGCCGAGAACTTCGGCAACTGGGACAAGGGCGCAGCTATTGGCACCGCTGTCAATGGCGACAACGCCGCTTCAGGTACTCTCTGTTGGAATAAAGACAACGATGGAAACCTCGCATCGCCGGCAGCAGGTTACTACACGCTGGACTGCGACTTCAACACTATGACCTATAAGTGGACGAAGTGTGAGAATCAGGAGCCTGCCACTTACGAGAAGATTGGCCTTGTCGGCGGTAACGACGATTGGGACAACGACATCTTCCTTACTCAGGTAGCCAACACCAGCGATGGTGTCCATCTGACGCATCTGTGGTATGCTCTGGGTGTGAATATTGACCATTGCACATGGGGCGTACAGTTCCGTGCCAACGGCTCGTGGGATAAGCAGTGGGGCAAGGGCGACCAGTTGTTCCCCTACGCTACGTCTAACACCAAAGACAACATTCCTCTTGTGCCCGGCACATACAATGTCTATTTCAATGACATTACCGGAACCTACTTCTTTGTAGCACAGTAATCATTTGCACTACATAATAAGCAGGAGCGTCCGCTCATGACGGACGCTCCTGTTTTGAAACTAAACAATAAAGGTTAACTCATGAAAAAACTACTCATAAGCCTACTGTCGTTCCTCGTCGTCATATTGCTGACCGTCCCTGTTCTGAGCTCGTGTGGCAACGACACTGAGTCGGAAGATACTCCCGTTACTCCACCCGACACTTCACAGGTGACACCACAGCCCACAACAACGCAGGAAGCCTGTCAGGGGTGGCCTGCCAACTATGAGGGTGTTATGCTTCAGGGGTTCTACTGGGATTCCTATACTGATTCGAAGTGGACGCAGCTGACAGCACAGGCCAACGAGCTATCGCAATATTTCAGCCTGATATGGATACCAAACTCCGGCAAGACATCGGACTATTACCACAATCAGCGTCAGACAATGGGCTATGATCCTTGCTTCTGGCTCGACCACAACTCATGCTGGGGTACAGAGGCTGAGTTAAGACAGATGATTGCCACCTTCAAGCAGAAAGGCACAGGCATCATTGAGGACGTGGTCATCAATCACAAGAATGGCCTTTCATCATGGGTGGACTTCCCCGATGAGACAAAATACACATACAGCATCAAGTGGGACAACACGAACTACTCTGCCATCTGTCGCAACGACGAATGTAATCAGAATGGGTACAAGACAACGGGAGCCAATGATACTGGCGACAATTTCGACGGTTATCGCGACCTGGACCATACTAACGCGACAGTACAACAGAATGTCAAGACCTATCTCGACTACCTTATCAAGGAATTAGGATATGTCGGTTTCCGCTATGACTTAGTCAAGGGCTATAAACCCAAATACACTGGTATGTATAACGCATCAGCCCAACCGCAGTACAGCGTTGGCGAGTGCTGGGACGCCAACAAAGGGGTTGTCACGGACTGGCTCAACGGAACCAAACAAGACGACATTATTCAGTCGGCTGCTTTTGACTTCCCACTGAAGTATAAAATCAATAGCGCTTTCAATAATGGTTACTGGCTACAGCTCGCTCAGCCTGCATTAGCCAACGATCAGGCATATCAGCGCTATGCCATTACCTTTATTGACAATCACGACACTTATCGTGAGAACGACCGTCTGCGCAGTAACGTCTGTGCAGCCAACGCCTACATTCTCTGCATGCCAGGCACGCCCTGCCTGTTCCTGAAACACTGGCAAGCCTATAAGGGCACACTGAAACGGCTCATCACCCTGCGTAAGGCAGCGGGCATCAACAACCAGAGCAAGATTGAGTCTGCAAAGGCTAATGCAAACGGTTTCACGCTGAAGGTGAAAGGCGACAAAGGCTCCGTACTATTATTATTAGGTAAGGCAGAATCTGACGACACCTCGAGTATGACATTGGCCCTGAAGGGAAAGAACTATGCCGTCTACGCTGACGGCAATATCGACCTCACTGCCGTCAAGGCCATCACCGACGAAGATGCCGAGGCTGAGGACGATGCTCCTGTCACCATTCCCGACTTCTGCACCGTTGAAGCTGGCGAGACCTGTGCCTTCTTCGAGGCTCCTGCATCATGGGGCAACATCAAGTGCTGGCGCTGGGACAAGCAGTACAACTACACTGGCAACAAGTGGCCAGGCGTTGATTGCACATTAGTGGGCAACACTTCTAAAGGCAAGAAGGTGTGGAAATGGTCGTGGGATGGCAATAAGGTGTCTCAGAGCAGCAGCAACGAAGGCATCATCTTCAACGACGGTTCCAACAAGACCGGCGACCTGCCGTTCCAGAACGGTGGCTACTACACCGAGGAAGGCATGCAGGACATCGTTAAAGCTAACGCCGGATAAACGCACGCACCACGAACCAGCAGTGCAGCAGGAATGTCTGTACGGCACCGTAATGACACTGCATCACAAGGTATCGCTCACGTAGTGATGCCTTGTGATTTTTTGTGGTCGTGCCCTCCTCCATATAGTTGGCCACGACGATACCTGCATTACTGAGTGTCAGCCCCAGTCGTTCCGTCTCCTTCATCACACGGATGCACCAGTCGACGTCGGCCGAGAAGCGGTAGCGGGTGTCGTACGGCACGTTCTTGGCAATATCGGTACGTGCATAGAAGGCCTGATGGCAAACGAGCATTCCCTTGCGGAAGGAGCGCCACGTCAGCTGCTGCGGCGGACGGTGCTGTCGAGGATGAAGGAAGCGGCCTTCATTGTCGACCATGTTCGTGTCGCCATAGAGGACACCCGGCAGCTCGTCGCTGGGCAGTTCGGCCAGATGGCAATGGTGTGCCACCTGCTCCAGCGTATCGGCAGAGGGGAAGGTGTCGCCGGCATTCATGAAGACGACATAGTCGCCCGATGCCTGCGTCAGTCCCTTGTTCATGGCGTCGTAGATGCCGCGGTCGGGCTCCGACTGTATGATGACCTGATGCCCATTGTCCGATGTGTCCGACTGCCGCTTGTAGCTCTCGGCCATAGCGAGCGTCGTGTCCTTCGAGTCGCCATCAATGATCAGGTGCTCCACATCCTCATAACTCTGGCAGAGCACGCTGTCAAGAGTCCGCTGCAACACGGCCTCAGCATTATAGGTAATGGTGACAACGGTGAATCGTATCATAGCATATAGTTTTTTAGGGCCAGTGCCTGGTTATACACTTCCGTGTAGCGCATGGCTACGGCCGACTGCGAGTAGTTCTGGGCCACCTTCCGCTGCGCACTGCTTGAGAGGGCTGCGTAGTCGGCCTCGCAGAGCACCCAGTGCAGTCCCTGCGCCAGGTCCTCGGCATCGCGGTAGCTGGCCACATAGCCGTTCTTCTTATGGTCTATCTCCTCGGGGATGCCTCCCACGTTGAAGCCCACGCAAGGCACACCGCAGGCCATCGCCTCCATGATGGTGTTGGGTAGGTTATCCTCCAGCGACGGGGTGACAAACACGTCGGCAGCGTTATAGACGGAGACAATCTTCTTCTCATCGCTGACATATCCTAACGGGAACGTCGGCAGCGACAGCTGCGCAGCCACTTCCTCGGAATGACCGCCTAAGACGGCCACGACGGCCTGTTCACGCAGTTCGGGATGCCCGTCTGTCAGCCGTTGCACAGCCTCCACGAAGTAGGCCATTCCCTTGCGTCCGTCAGTCACTTTCTGCGAAACGAAGAGAATCACCTTCTTGTCCGTCGGCAGTCCCAGCGCCTCGCGAGCCTGCTGACGGTCTGTGGGATGATAGACGCGTGTATCGATGGCATTCGGAATGTTTGTCATCTTCTGTCCTTCAAGCAGGGCGCTCTGTTTGGCAGCCCCCTCCAGCCATCGGCTACATGTCACGAAGAATACGCTGCTGCCGTCCAGCATCCGTTGCTTGCGCTTCCACACCAGTGCCGACAGGTCATTGCTCCCCCTGCCGGGCAACAGCTGACAGTGGTGGCACTGCGTCTTGTAGTTGTTGCAGCCACGTGTATAGTGACAGATAGCCGTTGCCGGCCACATGTCGTGCATCGTCCACACCACGGGCTTGCCCGAGCGCAGAATCTTCTGGATATCCTTCAGCGAGAGCATGCCCTGATTCACCCAGTGCAGGTGAATAATGTCGGCCTCCCTGAACTCTGGCAGTCGCGTAATGTCGCTACCGGCATTGGCAATGTCGATATCAAATAGATGTACGCGCGAGAAATGGAGATTGCAGAAGATGACGAACCGTTCCCACAGGAAGTGCCAGCGCAACAGCGGCGACTTAGGCAGACCCACGACACTCAGGTTGTCGCTCAGCTTGTCGCGCACCAGCATCTTAGCCTTCACGCCGTGGTTGTTCAATGCCTCCATCAACCGATGGGCAGCCACAGCGGCGCCACCGGTCTTCTCGCTCGTATTGACAATCAGTACTCTCACTGCTTAACGCTTATTCCCCCTACTCCCTACTGGTTGGCAGACCTGCGCGCCTTCTCGGCCTCCTTGGCCTTGCGCTTAGCCTCCTTGGCAGCAGCTTTCTCCTGACGACGCTTCTCCCTGGCCAGCTTCTTCTCCAGCCTGCGCTGCTCCCTCAGCTCGCGTTTCAGCTGGCGAGCCTCCTCCTTGGCAGCAGCCTTCTGCACCTTCTCCACCTGCTTCGTCCGGGAAGCCTCCTCCAGGTTCTCGCGCAGCATGTCCTTGTCGAAGGTGATGACCTTACCGAAGATGCCCAGCGACAACGTCTTGTTCTCGCCGTCCAGCTTCACGTGCGTCATATTAAAGAGGTAATAGTTATCAAACTTCAGCTTCGAGTTCAGGGCCGTCTTCACAGCCTGCGCCACCACGTTCTTACCCAGGCGCGTAATGCCGTTGTCCTTGAACCCACGGTTGGCGGCCTCCTCGTCAATATACTCGCGAACGGCCTTCATCATGACCTCCTTGTGCTTCTCCTCAGAAGGAGCCGTGATATACATGACGACACCCACCAGCACCACAATGACAATCCAAAGAATCTTCTTCATTTTTCTATGCATTTTAATTGAATTGCAAAATTACTATATTGTTTTGTGAAAACAAAGAAAAATGAGTAAATATTTGTTGTTTTCGCACACAGTTCATTGATTTACGTCAAGAATATTGTTAATTTATGCAGTTTTTCATGCACAACTCTTGCGAGATTCCGAAAATCGTTGTACCTTTGCATCGTCAAAAGGTTAATAGATTGTTTTAGGTTAGTAGTAATATTTATAGTTTTAGGTTTTTAGTTATTGGTAAAAAAGAAAGTTTTCAACTGTAGGATAACAGGTGGTCG
>Ga0265299_10000362_pt1 | contig 58347 bp, 55 predicted proteins | sample AusTroGonzalo_MG_4_FD_193485 | JGI IMG/M metagenome (GOLD analysis project Ga0265299, IMG submission 193485) | Bovine rumen microbial communities from tropical cattle in Woodstock, Queensland, Australia - Gonzalo_02 | ecosystem: Host-associated > Mammals > Digestive system > Stomach > Rumen ...
TTAGGCACGCAATGTTGGATGAAAGAGAATCTGAGGACAACACATTATCCCAACGGGGAAGAAATACCTGTTTTTGTTGATAATGAAATGACTGGCACCCCCTATAGATATGCGAATGGAGATGTCAACATTTATGGCTACAATTACAATTGGCATGCAGCAGTGTATAATGTTCCCGCTACGGAAACATCAATAATACAAGGTGTTTGTCCAAACGGTTGGCATTTGCCCAGTCTGGCAGAATGGAACACTTTGCGAAGCTATGTAGAAAGTCAAAACAACTATCACTGTGGTGATAACGTTACCTATATTGCCAAAGCTTTGGCTTCCGCTACTACAGATTGGGTAGCTTCTGCCACAGCATGTGCACCAGGTAATGAGGTATCAACAAACGATCAGACAGGCTTTTCCGCAAAACCGGCAGGAGTGAGTTCTGGCACTTACTCTACTGGTTATGGCGCATTTTTCTGGGCTTCAAACAATAGTACAGGCTCTTTTGGTCCCAGTTTTCCAATTCTCTACATGTGGCCGGATGTTAGCACAACAGGTTTTTATAATTCCATGCACAAGGCTTATCCTTTGAGCGTTAGATGTGTTCGGAATCTGGGCTTTGCTCCCCCTGCCGTTCCTTCAATTGTTACCACCAATGTCAATTTTATCACAGATACTTCAGCCATGGGTCATGGCCATATTACTTATATTGGAGACACCTTGATAGCTCGGGGAATCTGCTGGAGCACCACACCACAACCCACTATTATGGACCCACATACTTGCGATAGCATAAACATTGGCTTGGGTGACTTTGATAGTGAAATAACAGGTTTGACCTCAAACACCACCTATTATGTGCGTGCCTACGCAACCAATAGCAATGGCACCGCATATAGTAATGAAAAGAGTTTCATTACTGGCACAGGCAATGATGGACAACCCTGCCCAGTGGCGGCCACAGTGACTGATGTGGATGGCAATATTTACAATACTGTGCAAATCGGCAATCAGTGTTGGATGAAAGAAAACCTGCGCACTACACACGACCCAGCTGGCACAGAAATCCCTCTGGGAAGTTCCGCAACCCATTACGATTATGCTGCACAACGCTACTATCCAAACAACGACGCTGAATTAGTAGGCACGTATGGCTACCTATATAATTGGGCTGCTTTAATGAATGGAGCAAGTAGCAGCACGGCCAACCCCAGTGGCGTTCAGGGCATTTGCCCTAACGGTTGGCATGTGCCAAGCGATGCGGAATGGACACAACTAACCGAATATGTAAGTATCCATAGCGCATATATATGCGACGACAACATTTCTAATCTAGGAAAAGCATTGGCAGCTACCACAGGTTGGAACAACTATACCTCTACTTGCGCAATAGGCAATAATCCAAGTACCAACAACAGTACCGGCTTTTCTGCTTTACCCGCAGGTCTTACGCCATCTACTAATTTTGGGTATTTCGCTGATTTTTGGACTGCTACAGAGGAGACAGATAATTATCATGCATGTATTCGTATCCTAAGATATGACGCAGGTACTATGTCGAAATACACCTATTACAAAAACTACGGTTTTTCCGTCCGTTGCATTCGTGATTAGAAAGGATTCATGATGGAATTTGCAAACGATATAAATCAAAAACTTCATATCATGAAAAATGCACTATCGTTGATTTTATTATTATTGGTTGTCATATTAGATGTGCCTGTATTCTCACAAAATACAAATAACGCAACTGATTTTCACAAAGGATTTAATATTACCGCCAATGTGGGAGGAGGTTTTTGCAAATACCCTGTTGTTTCTGATTTGTATCCAGGCTTGGGCATAGGTGTAGGTATGCGTTACGATTTCCATCGTCTATGGGGTGTTGCCGCTGGCCTACGTTATGAGGATTATTTTACCGTTTCACGTGATTTTGCTGTACGAAACATATTGATTCCCGTTGAGATGGAATTCCATCTTCCTCATTTTTATGTGAAAGGTGGCGTTGTTTTCGGTTTTGGAGTAAATACATGGGTGGCTGCCAATGCCAAGGAAATTTTTAATATCGGCAGTACTTTGGGTATAGGCGGACGGGTTAACTTAACTTCCAAAGACTTGTTGACTATAGGGTTACATGGAGCTATTTATGAAGGGTTCGACTATCAATACTACGAAGGATACGCACCACGTTTACATCACGACATACCCCGTTATTCTGTAATGTTACACATTGGCTATGAGCATAAATTCTGAAAAATTTTTTTAGAATTTTTTGTGTTTATTATTAGAATTTATTGTATTTTTGCATCGCTATTTCCCCATGAGAAATTAGGGAATAGAAAATGAGTACGTTTTCATATATAAGTTAAGTTATGGAAAAGAAAAATCCAATTGAAGAAGCCAAGAGATATGTGGCGAATGCAGAAGAGGTCATCAAAAAAGCCAACTATGACCCCGAACTAAAAAGTTACACCGATAGCAAGTACATCAAGTCGGCAGGGGACTACCTGTGGAAAGGATGCCTTATTGCACTCGATGCAGCATTTGACGTGCGCAAAGGGAAAGGTCGTCCGTCAGTAGACAAGTATAAATTGGCTGTTGCCAAACGTGACAGAAAGTTGCTGAATGCTGTGAATATAGGTTATGACCTAATGCACCTCGTCATGGGCTATGATGGAAATAAAGACAAAAAAGTTTGTGATAGAGGCTTTGAATATGCCAACGACATCATCGACCGCTGTGCTCTGCTGATTCCTGAACCTGCGTGCGCATAATCCTGCACTTTTACAGGCTGTCAGGCCTGCAAAAAAGCATAATCACAATTAACCCGTCAACCTAAATCAGTCGTAAGAAAAAAAGTGACAACCGAAATCAGCGAACATAGAGGACTGATTTCGGTTGTCTATAGGATAGTCTTTGGATAGCCGTTGGATAGCCGTACGATAGCCCTACACTTTTTAGTAGCGGTACAGGTCGGTTTTGAAGGGACCGTTGACGGGAACACCGATGTAGTCGGCCTGCTTCTGGGTGAGTTTCGTCAGCTTGACACCGATTTTGGAGAGGTGGAGGCGGGCCACTTCTTCGTCGAGTTCCTTGGGCAGGTTGTAAACACCCACTTTGTAGTCGTGTTGCCACAGGTCGAGCTGGGCCATCACTTGGTTGGTGAAGGAGTTGCTCATCACGAAAGAGGGGTGACCGGTGGCGCAACCCAGGTTCACCAGTCGGCCTTCGGCTAGGATGAAGATGGAGTGACCGTCGGGGAAGATGTACTCATCCACCTGCGGTTTGATGGTGCGCTTGGTGATGTTGGACTGGCTTTCGAAAGCGCTGACCTGTATTTCGTTGTCGAAATGGCCGATGTTGCAGACGATGGCCTGGTCTCTCATCTTGTTGAGGTGGTCCACCGTGATGACATCGCAGTTGCCGGTGCAGGTCACAAACACATTGCCTTCATCGAGGGCGTCTTCCACCGTTTTCACCTCGTAGCCTTCCATGGCGGCCTGCAGGGCGCAGATGGGGTCAACCTCGGTGACGATGACACGGGCACCGTAGGACTTCATCGACTGGGCACAGCCTTTGCCCACATCGCCGTAGCCGCAAACCACCACCACCTTGCCGGCCAGCATGATGTCGGTGGCACGCTTGATGCCATCGGCCAGCGATTCGCGACAGCCGTATTTATTGTCGAATTTCGATTTGGTTACCGAGTCGTTGACATTGATAGCGGGGAAGAGCAGCTCGCCTTGTTCCATCATCTGGTAGAGGCGGTGTACACCGGTGGTGGTTTCTTCCGACACACCCTTGATGTCCTTTATCATGCGGTGCCAGCGCTGGGGATTTTCCTTCAGCAGTTCTTTCAGGGTGTTGAACACCACGGCCTGCTCGTGCGATTCGGGAGTCTTGTCGAGGATAGAGGCATCCTCTTCGGCCTTGAAGCCAGTGTGAATCAGCAGGGTAGCGTCGCCACCATCGTCAACGATGAGGTTGGGGCCTTTGCCTCCGGGGAAGGAGAGTGCCTGGTTGGTACACCACCAGTAGTCTTCCAGCGATTCGCCTTTCCAAGCGAAGACGGAAACGCCGGTGGCGGCAATAGCGGCAGCGGCGTGGTCTTGGGTGGAGAAAATGTTGCAGCTGCACCATCTCACCTCGGCACCCAGGTGCACCAGGGTCTCGATGAGCACTGCTGTTTGAATGGTCATGTGCAGCGAACCGGTGATGCGCACCCCTTTCAGGGGTTTCGAGTCTCCGTATTTTTCACGTAAGGCAATCAGTCCGGGCATTTCTTTTTGGGATACTTCAATGTCTTTGCGTCCCCATTCTGCCAAGCCCATGTCGGCAACTTTGTACTTCAATTCGTAATCAGTCATTTTAATTCTGTTTAAATTCATAAATAAATACGGCGGCAAAAATACGAAAAATTCAACTTTATTTATTATTTTTGCAAATTAAAACTGAGAGAATGCGAAAACGACTGCTGATACCGTTGCTGTTTGTGATTGCTTGCATAGCCATTATGCTGGTATTCACTATTTTCCAGCTGTATAAGGAGGCTGAGAAGGTGCAGCGCAGTATATTCGTCAACGAGGTGCTGATAGCAGGCGAAAATGTGGTGGAGAAAATAGACGCCACCTTGAAAAACGACACTATCGCCTTGTCGTCGGTCCGTAAGGTGAACCCCGACTCCATACCCTATTCGACGGTATATAAGAAGTTTACCAACAGATTTCTACTCGACTCGGCCACCCAGCGCCCGATAGGTATCATCAATACCGTGTTTGATTTCGATAAGGACAACACCATCTATGCGATTGTGGACACGGTTTATTTTGACACCACCAATGTTTCGTCTATCCGGCAGATTGACGATATATGGGGCGGAAACGTGTCGGGAACCATGCCCAACGAAATTGCCAAGCTGCAGCCGCAGCTGACGGAGATGGACAGCAACGACAGGATGCTGCTGAACCACGACTTTCTGCACCGCATCATCAAAGAGGCGCTGGAAGGGGAGAATATCAGCAGCACTTTCGACTTTGCCCTGTACAACGCCTACACCTCGCAGTTTGTGGTGGAACCTACTTTTGTGAGTAAGGAGACAATCCTGAAGAGCGAATACCTGTTCAAGCTCAAAAACAACGAAAAGTTTATAGCACCGCATTACCTGATACTAATCTTCCCTTCCGAAAGAAGTATTTTCTTCCAAAGGATGAGCACGATAGTGATATTGATCGTCTGCTTCATCATTCTGATTGTGCTGATATGCGGGGCGACACTGACCGCTTTGTACCGGCAGAAGAAGGCTTCGGATGTAAAAAACGACTTCATCAACAACATGACCCATGAGTTCAAGACGCCGATATCTACCATCTCGCTGGCCTGCGAGGCGATAGCCGACGAGAGCATTAACGAAGACACGGAAGCCAAACGACAGTTTGTTTCCATCATCAAGGACGAGAATGTGCGTCTGCAGAGGATGGTGGAGAACATATTGCTGACGGCCCAGCTGAAAAAAGGGCAGTTGAGGATGAATGTGGAACGGGTGGATGTGCATGCCCTCATCAATAAGGTGGTGAACAGCATCTCGCTGCAGGTGTCGAGTAAAGGCGGAAAAATCACGGTCAAACTGGAGGCTACGGACTATTGCATTTTTGCCGATCCGGTTCATATTGAGAATGTGATAACAAACCTGATAGAAAACGCCATCAAGTATTCGCCCCAGCAACTCATGGTGGAGGTAAGAACCCGCAACGAGGGAAAAAACCTGGTGATTGAGGTGGAGGACCACGGCATAGGAATTGCCAAAAAGGAGAAGAGGAAAATCTTCAATGAGTTTTACCGTGTGTCGCAAGGGAACCGTCACGACACAAAAGGTTTCGGTTTGGGGTTGGGGTATGTTAAAAAAATTGTATCTTTGCACCACGGAAATGTGACGGTGAAAAGTGTGTTGGGAGAGGGGAGCACTTTTATTGTATCTTTGCCAATTAAAATGTAACAACTATGGATAAGCCAATCAAAATTTTATTAGCGGAAGACGATGTCAACCTGGGAAAGGTGCTGACAAACTATCTGGAAGCAAAAGGTTATATGGTGGGTCATGCGAGCAATGGCGAGATGGCATTCGACATGTTCTGCTCTGACGACTATAATATCTGTGTAGTGGATGTGATGATGCCGCTGAAAGACGGTTTCACCCTGGCCAAGGAAATCAGGAAATTGGACAGCAAGATGCCGATTATCTTCCTCACGGCCAAAAACCAGCAAGAGGATATTATCAAGGGCTTGTCCATTGGTGATGATTATGTGACCAAGCCGTTCACCATGGAGGTGCTGTTGGCCCGTGTGCAGGCGCTGCTACGCCGCACGGTGGAGGCAGAAGACAAAGACGAACCCACCATCATCAACTTAGGAAGCATTACTTTCGACAAGATGCGTCAGACCTTGAATATTCAGGGAGAAGAAAAGAAGCTGACCACCCGCGAGACCGAGTTGCTGATGATGCTCATCAACAAGAAGAACGAGGTGTTGGAGAGGGGTTTTGCCCTGAAGAAAATATGGGGTGATGACAGCTACTACAATGCTCGCAGCATGGATGTGTATATCACCAAGCTCCGCAAGTATTTTGTGTCAGAACCGCAGGTGCAGATTATCAATGTGCACGGGGTGGGCTTCAAACTGGTGATGTAAGCCCTTATTTCACCCAGCCTTTTTCGCACAGCAGTTGGGCAATCTGGATGGCATTGGTGGCGGCACCTTTGCGCAGATTGTCGGCTACTACCCACAAATTCAATGATTTCTCTTGAGACTCGTCGCGACGGATACGTCCTACGAATACTTCGTCTTTGTCTTTGGCGAAGTAGGGCATGGGATATTCATTGTTGGCGGGATTGTCCACCACCACCACTCCGGGCATAGCCTTCAGCAGGCGCACCACATCGGGCAGTTCGTAGTCTTGCTCGAATTCAATATTGACGGCTTCGGAGTGTCCTCCAGTGACGGGTACGCGAACCACAGTGGCGGTCACGCGGATGCTGTCGTCGCGAAGTATTTTGCGGGTTTCTTTCACCAGCTTCATCTCTTCGGTGGTGTAGCCGTTGTCTTCGAAAGTGCCCCCATGAGGCAGCAGGTTAAGGTCGATACGATAGGGGTAAGCCATCTCGCAGGCTTTGTCGGCCCGCTCGGAAAACAGCTGGTTGAGGGCTTTCACTCCTGTGCCGCTCACCGACTGGTAGGTAGAGATGACCAGACGTTTGATTTTATACTGTTTGTGCAAAGGAGCAAGCGCCATCACCATCTGGATGGTCGAGCAGTTGGGGTTGGCAATGATATGGTCTTTCTCGGTGATGACATCGCCGTTGATTTCCGGAACGACAAGGGGGATGTGCTTCTCGTAACGCCAGGCCGACGAGTTGTCGATGACATAGGTGCCCTGTTCGGCAAATTTGGGCGCATATTGCAGCGAAGCACCGCTACCTGCGGAAAAAACAGCGATGGCGGGACACTGGGCAATGGCATCTTCAACACTGATAACCTGAACGTTGCGTCCAGCAAACTGAACGGTTTTACCTACCGACTTGGCAGAGGCGGCTGGCAGCAACTCGCAGTTACCAAAACCTCTTTCTTCTAATACTTTAAGCATGACGCTTCCGACTAGTCCCGTGGCTCCAATTAATGCTACTTTCATTTTCTGTCACAAATTTATAAAAAGTTATTAACAACAGCAATTATTTGGTGCAAAAATACTATTTTTGCAGATAAAAAAAAATAATTCTATGAAAAAATAACGTTAACAGATGAAAAAATATTATTTACTATTGTTTTTCAGCGTGTTATACGCTTTTCAGGGGTATGCACAAATTATTGATGTTTTTTCCGACGGCAGCCTGGGAGGGGCGGTTTTGTGGCATGGAGATACTGCTGATTTCAAAATCAACAGCAATGGCCTTCTTCAGTTAAACGCTACGCAGGCCGGCACTTCGGCCATCAGCGTGGTTCTAGATACAATGGAGGTGTGGCAGCTGGCTATGGAGTGGAACTTTCGTATCAAGCTGGCCTTTTCTCCCTCCAACAATAATTATGCCCGTATTTATGTGTTGGCCGACCATGTGGATTTGAAATCGGAGAGCCTGCACGCCTATTACCTGCAGTTTGGAGAAAACCTGGCTCAGGATGCCATTGAGCTGTTTTATACGGATGGTACTCAGCATATTTCTGTACTGCGGGGAACCGATGCAATGATAGCCAGCAGTTTCGATTTGCGGGTGAAGCTGCTTCGCAACGCCACCGGAGAATGGAGCCTGTATGTGGATAATACCGATTTTGACGTGTATCAGTTGCAGGCTTCGGCCACTTTCACTCCGCAGTTTGCGGCAAAGGCAGCAGGGATATACTGTAAATATACGTCGGGAAATATCAGCAAATTCTACTTTGACGACTTTTATATTGGCTCGCAGCGAATAGACAATGAGCGACCAAAGGTGACTGCCTGCTATGCTTATGATGATTTGAGGACGGTGGTGCTTGCTTTTTCCAAATATATCTACGAGTCGGCACTCGAGCCTCAGCATTACCAGGTGATGGAGACTGCTGCAGTGCCGGTGGCCTGCGAGTATTTGTTTCCGGATTATCGGCAGGTGGCGCTTACTTTTCCCGTTGACTTTGAAGAGGATAGACCCTACCAGCTGCGCGTGAGCGGGATACGGGATATGGTTGGTAATGAACTTGTTGACACCGTGGTGACTTTCACTTGCCATAGGGTAAAGCGCAATGATGTGCTGATACACGAGATAATGGCCGACCCCACGCCAGTGGTGGGTTTACCATCCACAGAGTACATCGAGTTGTACAATCGCACGGGGGTTGATTTGCAACTGAGCAATTGGAAAATACAGCTAGGGAAAAACCTGAGGACCTTGCCCGATATGATGCTGGCTGCCCATAGCTATGCGGTTTTGGCAGCCGGTGAGGGAGTTGAACAACTTCGGGCTTTTTGCAACCAAGTGGTTGCTTTGTCCTCAATGAGCATCACGGATGGGGGACAGGAATTGGTACTATATAGTAATTATGATGAGGTGGTTCATACGGTGAAATTCAAAGACAGCTGGCATCGCAACAAGGTAAAAAGAGATGGCGGCTGGTCGCTGGAAATGATAGACACAGGGAATCCCTGTACGGGTGAGGAAAATTGGGATTCCTCGATAGATGCCTCGGGTGGCACCCCCGGAAGACGCAATTCCATAGCTGCGGAAAATGCAGATTATACGGCTCCAGAAATGGTGTCGGCAACGCTGGTAGACAGCACCCGTCTTCGTGTATTTTTCTCCGAGACGGTGTTGTTGTCGCCTCAAGGTCCGTCTGTTTTTACGGTGGACCATGAGTTGGGCATAGCCGATATAAAACTGGTTCCGCCTACCAACAGAGCTGTTGACATATACTTCGACCGAGCCTTGCGACCAGCGGTGGTTTATCAGTTTACACTCAATGCGGGGGTATGCGATTGTGTGGGTTTGCCTGCCCAAGAGGGACAAACCCTTCAGTTTGGTGTGGATGCTTATCCCAACAAGAAAGATGTAATCATTAACGAGTTACTAAGCGACCCACCCGGCAGCGATGATGCGGATTATGTAGAAATCTACAATCGTTCGGAGAAAATTATCGACCTAAAAAATGTTAAAATCGGTAGTGGCGGTGATGCTTTGCCCGACAAAAGTGTGGTGGCGGTGGGAGAGGGGTATCAGCTGTTTCCGCAGCAGATGGTGGCTTTATGCAAAAACCGGAAACTGACGCAGGCGCATTATCATCCGCTGTATCCGCAGCGACTTCTGCAGTGCGACTCGTTGCCGGCTTTTGCCAATGCCGAGGGGGTGGTACATTTGACCGACATAGGCCTGCAGCCGATAGACCGATTGCAATATAATGAAGAGATGCACTATTCTATGCTGACCTCCACTGATGGGGTGGCGTTGGAGAGGGTTCATTATGAGGGCGAGACGCAGGATGCGGACAATTGGAAATCGGCCGCAGCCAGTGTGGGTTTCGGTACTCCTGGTTATCAAAACTCGCAGTCGGCAGAGTTGCTATCGTCTGAAGATGAACTGCGCTTGGAGCCGGACATTTTTTCGCCCGACAACGACGGCTTTGACGATTATGTGGAGGTGTACTGCCAATTCCAGGATGCGGAGAATCGGGTGACGTTGGTGGTGTATGCCCAAAACGGGCAGTTGGTGAAGAAACTGGCTAATAATGAGCTATGTGGAGGGGAAGTCCGTTACCTGTGGGACGGAACAGATGAAGACGGGCATTTGGCCAGTCCGGGTCTGTATGTGGTGCGCCTTCAGTATTGGAACTTGTTGGGCAAAAAGCGCAACCGTAGCCGTGTGGTGGGCCTTCGATGATTTTTTTTCAAAAAAACCATAGGAACCCCGACGAGCAAAAAAATTTTTTCGTATTTTTGCACAAACATTACCGCCGTGAACTTGGAAATTCAAAATACTAACTTAATATATCATAGGAGGACCTTATTTTGTTAAAAAACAGATGCCTTATAGACCCTTCGGATTTTACGCGCGAAGAATTTCGTGAATTATTTGATTTGGCACATCAAATCGTTGCAGATCCGGAAAAGTTCAGTAAGAGTTGTGAGGGTAAAATCTTGGCAACTCTTTTTTATGAACCGAGCACACGTACACGTTTCAGTTTCGAGGCAGCCATGCTGCGTTTAGGTGGTAAAGTGATAGGTTTTTCAGAACCCAATTCCAGCTCTACCGCTAAAGGCGAGAGCATTGCCGACACCATCCGCACCATTGAGTGTTATGCTGATATTGCTGCCATGAGACACCCCAAAGAAGGCGCTCCACGTGTGGCCAGCCATTACATTCACATGCCCTTGATCAATGCCGGCGACGGTGGTCACCAGCATCCTACCCAGACGCTGACCGACATTCTGACTATCGAGCGACTGAGAGGCAATGTGGAAAACAAAACCTATGGTTTCTGCGGCGACCTTAAGTTTGGACGTACTGTCCACTCATTGATTAAATTCCTCAGCAATTACGAGGGCGTTAAGTTTATTCTGATTTCTCCCGAAGAGTTGCGAGTTCCGGAATACATCCGCGAGGAAGTCATCAAGAAAAAAGGCATTCCGTTCCAGGAAGTGCAGGAGATGGAACCCTATATGGGCCAGCTCGATTTCTTGTATATGACTCGTGTGCAGCGTGAACGCTTCTTCAACGAGGAAGATTATATCCGCTTGAAAGACCGCTTCATTCTGGACAAGGAGAAAATGACTTACGCCCGTCCTGACACCTACGTGTTGCACCCCCTCCCACGTGTCAACGAAATCAGTGTGGAAGTGGATGCTGACCCGCGTGCCCAGTATTTTGCACAAGCCAAGAACGGTATGTATGTCCGTATGGCATTGATATTGAAACTTTTAGGAATTTATTAAAAAGAGTGTCATGTTAGAAATCACAAGTATAGACAAAGGTATTGTCATTGATCATATCAAGGCTGGTTTTGGTTTCCAGGTGTATAATTACCTGAACCTCGACAAGGCCGAATACAATGTTGCCCTCATTACCAACGCTTTCAGCAAGAAGATGGGCAAGAAGGACATTATCAAAATCAATAATGTCATTGATATCGATTATACTTTTCTGGGACTTATCGACCCGGATATCACGGTGAATATCATCGACAATGGAAAGACAGTGAAAAAAGTGAAACTGGAAGTTCCGCAGGTGGTGCGCAATATTATCAAGTGCAAAAACCCGCGCTGTGTGACCTCTGTTGAGCACTACTTTGACCATGTTTTCCACTTGGTGGATAAGGACAAGCGCTCATACCGCTGTGAGTATTGTGATGATATCGTCATCCCATATCCCGCAAAATAAGCATGTTTAACAAATTTTCATATTAACATTCGCATGTTTATTTTATCTTGATTCTTTCAAAATTGGCGCAAAATAAAATATTAATTTTGTACGCTATTGTGAATGTAATCAGATATAATGAAAATATTTCGTCTTATTTCCGCAATCATCCTATGCCTTGCCGTGCTGGTAGGCATAGGATTTGCTGCTGTTAACATGCCGAAGCGCCCCTGCTCAGGCTATGATTTGACGGTGAAATACGACGGAGAATACCCTGCAGTGAGCGATGCTGATATCCAGCAGCTGATTGAAGATGACAGCGCAAAGGTTATCGGTGTTCCGATGAAGGACATCGACCTCAAAAGTATTGCTGACCGGTTAAAACAGAATCCTTATGTCAAAACCGTCAACGAGGTGCGTTTTTCCAGTACCAAACTGAGGGTGGTGGTCACACTCAAAAATCTGCTGCTGCATGTTTATACGCAGAGTGGACAGCAATACCTCGTTGACGAAGAGGGTTATATGCTTCCTTTCTCATTGTCGGTCAAAGAGAATGTGCCTATTGCCAACGGACATATCACCGATGCTTTTGAAAACGGGAAAAATGTAAAAGACAGCAAAAGCAATTTGCACAGGGTGTTCAGAATCGCATCTTACCTGCACGACAATGACTTCTACAATGCCCAGTTTCGCCAGCTGTATGTGCAAAATAACAACGAGGTGGTGCTGGTACCTACAGTAGGCAGACATAAGGTGCTTTTTGGTACGGACAAGAATATGGAGGAAAAGTTGTTCAATTTGCAACAGACCTACCAACAGGGACTGGCCTACATGGGCATGGACCAATATTCGACTTTAGATTTGAGATATAAAAACAGAGTAATTGCAAAAAAAAGATAAGTGCGCATGAAAACAGAAGATCAGATGACAGATATGCCCGACTTGGTAGTCGGCCTTGATATAGGAACTACGAAAATAGCCACCATTATTGGTTATAAAGCGGATGACAAGATTGACATCATTGGTCATGGACGTGGAGAATCAACGGGTGTGCAGCATGGTTTGATATATAACATCAACAAGACCGTTGATGGCATCAATATCTCGAAAGAACAGGCAGAGAAACGCACTGATTGCTTCAAGGTGAATCAGGTGTATGTGGGGGTGGCCGGACGTCATATCAAGAGCATCGAGTATAAGCATGTACTGACCCGTATCAACGGCAAGAACTTTGTCATCAAGCAGGAGGAGATTGACCGGATGCTGAACGATTTGTACAACATCTCTGTCCCTTCTGGCGAGCGCATCATTACGGTTATTCCCCAGCATTATGTGGTGGACAAAGAAATCGACACCACTGAGCCTGTGGGCATGTTGGGTGAGTTGATAGAAGGATATTTCCAGCTGATTACCGGCAACGAGAGTGAAATCAAGAAGATATTGCTCTGTGTGGAAAGTGCCGGCTTGAAAGCTGAAGATATTATCCTTGAACCTATCGCTTCAGGTTTGTCCTGTTTGAGCGAAGAGGAAAAACGACAGGGTGTGGCCTTGGTGGATATTGGTGGCGGTACTACCGACTTGGCTATCTATTATGACGGTAGTCCTGTCTATACCAAGGTTATCCCCATTGGGGGAACCATCATCACCAGAGACATTGCTACGGTATGTCAGATTACCGAAGAGTTGGCTGAAAAACTGAAAATCACCTGTGGCACCTGTATCGTTGAGAAGAGTAATTCCAACCACTATATCACCTTGCCCCAGTTCCATGCGGTGCAACCCCGACAGATTAACGAAACCCATTTGGCCAAGATTATCAATATGAGAGTGCAGAACGATATTCTTGACCAGGTGAAGCGCGAAATCGACAATTCGGGCTATGCCGACAAACTGAGAGCTGGCGTGGTGCTGACAGGTGGCGGTGCAACCCTCAGACATATCAAGGAATTGTGCCAATTTACCTTACAGAAACCGGTGCGTATCGGTATTCCCGAGTTTGGCTTTGTGAGAAATATTCCCACCGACTTGAAACATCCTATGTATGCTACGGCTTTGGGATTGCTGAAATACGGTATCGGCAAGAAAGAGGCTGCTGCTGAATCGGAAGAGGAAGAGAAACCTGTGGTAGTTGAAAAGCCTGTCGCCAAAAAGCCGGAAAAGAAAAAAGAACCGGAAAGAAAGAAAAGAACTGATAACGACGACGATAAAATGTGGGGCGAGGGATTTATCATGAAGAAGGTCAAGGAATTTTTGGATGGATTAGTTGATAAGACCTCTTAATACATATATAATTATAACTTAGCAATCTAATATTATTCATTCAGCAAAAAAATAAAAACAATATAAATTATGAGAGACAAAATCGATTTTACACCTGACTATGGCACCAAGCAAAACACTTCCATTATCAAGGTAATTGGTGTCGGTGGTGGTGGCAGCAATGCCGTAAAGCACATGTACAGTGAAGGTATTGTGGGTGTGGACTTTTTAATTTGCAATACAGATGCCCAGGCGCTGCACAAGAATGTGGTTCCTTCCAAGTTGGTATTGGGAGACACTGGTTTGGGTGCCGGTGCAAAACCAGAGGTTGGTCGGGAATTGGCCGAAAAGAGTATTGATAAAATCAAAGAGTTTATTGGCGAAGAGACCCAGATGCTGTTTATCACTGCCGGTATGGGTAAGGGCACGGGTACAGGTGCTGCTCCGGTAGTGGCTAAAGTGGCCAATGAAATGGGTATTCTGACTATCGGTGTGGTGACCTTCCCCTTCAGATTCGAAGGCAAGGTGCGCGAGAAATATGCTCAAGAGGGTATTGCCGAGATGGAGAAATATGTAGACTCTTTGATTGTGGTGAAAAACCAGAATATCATGAAGTACTACAACGATGAGGATGTGGATGCCGGTTTTGCATACGCTGACGATGTGTTGAAAAATGCCGTTAAATGTATTGCTGAATTGATTACCGTCAATGCTGACCAGAATATCGACTTCAATGATATCAAGACCATCATGAAAGACAGCGGTCATGCTATGCTGGGTTTGGCCGAGGCTGGTGGCGACAACCGTATCGAGCAGGTGGTGGAAGACGCTCTCGCATGCCCGCTGTTGAGCGAAGATGTGATTACCAGAGCTCAGAACTTCCTCTTCTTCATCAGCTATGGTCCCGAAAAGGTACTCAAGATTTCAGAACTGGAAGCTCTTACAGAGAAGTTCAACAAACTCAAAACCAGCGAGTCGGATGTTATTTGGGGACGTGCTAAAGATCCGAACCTTGGCGACAAGATTCGTCTGTCTGTGATTATCACCAACTATGAGCACGAAAAACAGAACGAGCCTAAAGTAGTTATTCCTATTCCCGAAGAGAAAGACAACAACGGATGGAAGACAGATGATTGGACAAATATATTTGGCGGAAGCAATAGCCAAATTGAAAATAATACCGAGAAACAGGAAGACCCCTTCAATATGCAGCAGGATACCGTTATGTTTCAACGTCAGGAAATGCAACAGCCTGAAATGAGACAGACTACCCCGGTACATGAGGATGTTTTCGAACCCGTAATGACACCTGCTGAGCCGGTATTTGCTGATGGAGGCCACATAATGCAGCAGCAATATGGACCCCAGCGTATCGGCAGCGCCGAATCGCAGTATGAGAATAACGACTACTTCAACGACTTGGTCAATACCCCTGCCATCATGAGAAACAAACGTCAGGAGGATTTTGATTTTCATAATACCCGTGCTTTCGAATTGGAGAACGATGCGTCGTTTTTCTTCAAGGATATTCCCGATTAAACACTTTTTCCATTTTATAGATTTGGTTATCCCCCATGGTCGTTTCTGCGAAAATGGGGGTTTCTTTTATGTTTTTGTGAGCAATATTCCTGTTTTCAAAAAGTTGGTGAAATGCATGTTTCTGTCCATAACATGCAGTTTTTTGTCGATATAATGCTATTTTTGCGTGAGAAACGGATTATGGTCCAATAATTGCCATTTATCCGCAGTTTTATGCATGTTTTAGTAAAAAAACGACATAAAAGAACATTTTTTATTTTTTTTGATGATTGGTGAAGTTAAATCTTTATTTTTGTAAGAACAAAATAAGATTAAAAATATCCACCAAAAGAAATATTCAAATGATAAATTATAAAAACACAATAAAAAAGGAGGAAAAATGTTGACATCGTATATATATTTAAAGGATAAGAAACTTGAATCACAAATTTTCGAGCTTCTTAATAGAACCTCGAGCATCGAGGTGTTAAGAGTATTGAATAATAATATGGAATTGTTGGAGAGGTTGCATCGGTTTCCGATTGATATTTTATTTATCAGTACCTCCAATAGAGGAATATTGTCATTGGTGAACCATCCGCCTTTTGTAATCTTGGTGGACGAGCCAGGAATGAAGAAGGAGGTGGTTGACAGTCAAAAGTATTTTGACAGGCTCACGTCCCCTATCAATGAGGAGAAACTATGCAATGTGTTGGGGAAGGTATTCCATATTACGAACAGGTATAATGTTCTTGAGGAGACAAACTCTTTGGCATCGGAAAAAGAGGCGAATTATCATACCCAAGATATTGATTATAATGATGAATTTATGTTTATTAAAGAAGGAAAGAACAAACAGAAAATTGTATACGACGAGATCCTGTACGTCAAAAATGCAGGCTATGCGTTACAAATCCAACAGGAAAATGATAAAGTAAATTTTTTCCGTTCATCATTGAAAAGACTTCAAGATATATTGCCTCAAAGCAAATTTGTGAGAATCAGTAAATCGTTGATTATTAATTTTCATAAAGTGGAATTCTTCAAAAACCAGGAGGTGATTCTCAATGATCAAACGGTTTTACCTGTTTCGCGCATATACCATAAGCGTTTGCGTGAGCTAATGCACTTAAAGCGTTTGTAACAAAAAAGGGACTGTCGTTTCCGACAGCCCCTTTTTTCTATCAATAGGGTTCGATTATAATCCCTTATGCATACAGCTCTTCGAATATTTTTCTTAATTCGGGGCTTTCGCGAAGTTCTTGCAGGGTGAATTCTGCATGACCTTTGGTATAACCATTACCCATAATCATGTTCACATCGCTTCCGATACCTTCAGCACCGAGGCTGGCTTTGGTGAAGCTGGTAGCCATGCTGAAGAAGTATACGATACCATCGTCTTTGGTGCAGAGAACAGCGGTCATTTCCTGATCGGGAACGTTAACGCAGTTGATGGTCACATCAGCCATCTTGCCGTTGGTCAGCTTTTCAACCAATTCGTAAACCTGAACAGGAGTCATGCCGGCAGCGCTTTCCACGATGTCGCAGAAACCGAGGTCTTTGATACGCTGGGTACTCTTGGGGCTGTTGGCGATACCGATAACCTTACCGGTAACACCTACACGTTTTTTAGCCTCATAGCAGCAGAGCATACCGCTCTTGCCACCAGCACCGAGGATCACAACGGTTTGGCCATATTGGCACAATTTAGCGGTTTGGGCAGGAGCACCGGCCACATCCAATGCGCTCAGCGCAAGCTTCTCGGGCATGTCGGTTGGAATCTTAGCATAGATACCGCTCTCGAAGAGGATAGCCTTACCTTTGATGTCCACTTGGTCAACATCGGGACGGATTTCCAAAATCTCGTCAATGCGGAGAGGAGTCAGTGAGAGGCTCACGAGGGTAGCAATACGGTCGCCTTCTTTGAGGTCGATTTTGCCTTTCAGGGCATCACCGATTTTCTCAACCTTGCCGAGCAACATACCACCTGAACCGGTACGACGGTTACGGTGTTTGCCTTGCAACTCAACGTTGAGCAACATTTCTTTCTTCACTTCTTCCATGATTTTTGCCTCGCTGGCGCCTTCGCCTGCCTGCTGTTTGGCATAGTTGTGAATATCGGTAAACGAAGCACTGTCGATGTTCAAAGTCTGCACGTCGATGAGGATTTCGTTGTCCCAAATCTCATCCATGTTGTTGTCAAGCTTGTTGGCGGGTTGGGGAAGAACACCCTTGGGTTCAATCACACGGTGTGTACCGTATTTGTTTCCTTTTTTCTGCATATAACTTATGATATTTTAGGGGTTAATAATTTTATGTATTTGAAGGTGCAAAGATAAAAAAAATTTGTATTTTTGCAACCTCAAAAAAGAGGAATACAATAATTATTTTAATCACTTAAAAATCAAAAGAAAAATGAAGAAATTAATGTTATTGATCGCTGCTGCATGTTTCGTATTTGTATCATGCAACAACAAACCCGCAGAAGAAGTTGCAACTGAAGAAAACACCGAAGTTGCTGCTGAAGAACAACACTGCTGCCAGATGACCGAAGAGCAGAAAGCTTTCAAGGCCGACTGGGAAAACTGGGACAACCAGACCGACGAGAGAAAAGCTGAACTGATTGCCAAAGCTAAAGAATGCTTCGACAAGAGAATGGCTGAATGCGAAGCTCACAAAGCTGAATGCGAAGCACAAAAGTGCGAATGCGAAGCTCACAAAGCAGAGTGCGAAGCTAAGAAGGCTGAAATCGACAAGGTGATGGCTAACTGGGACAAAATGACCATTGAAGAACAAAAAGCTTTCTTCGATCAAAACGCTCCTTGCTGCAAAGAACACAAATGCTGCCACAAAGGCGAAGGTGAAGGTTGCTGCAAAGACGCTCAGAAACCCTGCGAAAAGAAATAATTCGTAAGCAACAAGGCCTCTTTATGAGGCGCACGATAAAAAGAGGAAGACCCTGAGGTTTTCCTCTTTTTTCTTTTAAAGACAAAATTTTGGCCGTTGTATGACTAAAAATACTATTTTTGCAAAAATTTTGAGATGAAACGTATCATACTTCTCATATTACTTTTAGGCACCAGTGCTTTCGCGTTAGCGCAGATACAGGTGCGCTACAACAAAGAACCCATTGTCGATAGTGTCAGCAATGCCTACGAGCGGGCGTGGAAGGCGGTCAAATATATCGAAGGCTATCGTATTCAGCTGGTGGCTTCTTCTTCAAAAAATGGGGCACAGAACGTGTATAACGACTTCAAGAACTCTTATCCCGAGGTGTCGGCTTATTTGTCATATACCGAACCTACCTTCCGTGTGCGCGTGGGTAATTTTAAGAACCGTATTGATGCCTATCGCTTCCTGATGCGCATTCAAGGCCAGTTCCCTGGTGCCTTTATCACCAAGGACAAGATTTCATATAGAGAGATTTAAAACAAGTAGAGACGGTGCATGCACCGCCTCTACTAACGTATAATTTCAATTATTAATTAGTTTCCTTTGCTATAGTTCGGTGACTCACTGGTGATGGTCACATCGTGCGGGTGGCTTTCAAGTACACCGGCATTGCTGATGCGGCAGAAGCGGGCATCGTGCAGCTTCTCGATGTTCTCGGCACCACAGTAGCCCATACCGGCACGCAAACCGCCAGCCATCTGGTAAATCACCTCATAGAGGTTGCCTTTGAAGGGCACGCGTCCAGAGATGCCTTCGGGCACCAGTTTCTTCACATCGTCCACATCGTTTTGCAGGTAGCGGTCTTTCGAGCCTCTTTGCATAGCTTCCAAGGAGCCCATGCCTCGGTAGGCTTTGAACTTACGGCCGTTATACAGGATGGTTTCGCCGGGAGACTCTTCCACACCAGCCAACAGTCCACCCAGCATCACGCTGCTGCCGCCAGCGGCCAGCGCTTTCACAATGTCGCCAGAATAGCGGATACCACCATCGGCAATCAAGGGCACTCCAGTGCCTTTCAAGGCTTTGTAAACCTCATAGATGGCGCTCAGCTGGGGAACACCCACACCGGCTACCACACGGGTGGTGCAGATAGAGCCGGGTCCGATACCCACTTTCACAGCGTCGGCACCCGCTTTCACCAGTCGGAGGGCTGCGTCGCCTGTGGCGATGTTACCTACTACGATGTCCACGTTGGGGAAATGCTTACGTACTTCTATCAGGGCATCCAGCACTCCTTTGGAGTGGCCGTGGGCGGAGTCGAGCACGATGGCATCCACACCAGCCTCAATCAGCGCTTCGGCACGGGGTAGGGTCTCTTTAGAGATGCCTATGCCGGCAGCCACACGCAAGCGGCCTTGTGAGTCCTTGCAGGCATTGGGTTTGTCTTTGGCTTTGGTGATGTCTTTATAGGTGATAAGGCCCAGCAACACTCCATGGTCGTCAATCACGGGCAGCTTCTCAATCTTGTATTGCTGCAGAATGTCGGCCGCCTTGTTCAGGTCGGTAGAGCGGGAGGTGGTGATGAGGTTTTCGCGGGTCATCACCAGGTCGATGCGCTTGTTGAAGTCTTTCTCGAAACGGAGGTCACGGTTGGTGACAATACCGATGAGCACATGGTCTTCGGTTACCACCGGAATACCGCCAATTTTGTATTCTGCCATGATAGAAAGGGCATCGCCTACCGTCTTGTGCGGCATAATGGTGATGGGGTTGTTAATCATGCCGTTTTCCGCACGCTTTACCGAGGCCACCTGCTTGGCTTGCTCTTCAATGGGCATATTCTTGTGAATCACACCGATACCTCCTTCACGAGCAATGGCGATGGCCATCGTGGCTTCGGTCACCGTATCCATAGCTGCTGAAATAAAGGGGGTGTTCAGCGTAATATTGCGGGTGAAATTCGTAGTTAAGGAAACTTCTTTGGGTAAAACTTCGGAATAGGAAGGAATCAGCAAAACATCGTCAAATGTTAAACCTTCCAACTGAACTCTATCTTCAATAAATGACATGATTGTGAAATTTTATTACTCGAAAAAAATTTCGTGCAAAGATAGGAAAAAAATCGTTATTCTACCGTCACTGTGTTGATTTTTTTCAGAGCGGTCACCACACGGTCGGCTTCGCGCCTTCTAATCTTGAAACTGATGAGGTAGCGGTCCTCATATCCTTGCCCCAAAATGGTGACGTAAGGGTCTTTCAATAGCTGCATTACGCTGTTCATCACGCTGTAGTCGAAACTCACCTTGTAGGTCTCGTCTACGGTCTTTTCAATGATGGTGGCGGCGTCCAAAGCATCCTTGGCGGCGGTTTTATAGGCGTTGATCAGTCCGCTGACGCCCAATTTGATGCCTCCAAAGTAGCGCACCACAATCACCAGGGTGTTGGTCAGGTCTTTCGAGAGCAGCTGCCCATGGATGGGTCGTCCTGCGGTGCCCGAGGGTTCACCGTTGTCGTTGAGACGGTAGGCATCTTTGTTGGGACCCAGAATATAGCTGTAGCAGTGGTGGCGGGCATCGAAGTATTGTTTCTGGATTTCCGCCAGTTTCTCTTTCACTTCGGCTTCGCTTTCCACAGGGAAAGCTAGGGCGATGAATTTGCTGCCCTTCTCGCGGTAGATACCTTCCGATGGTCCGGCTATGGTCTTATAGGTGTCTACGAACATAGCGGATGGTGTTTTCGTTGATGGTTTCTTCTTTGATACAGATTCCTTCAATCTGAGGTGCCTGCACTCCGCTGTCCCATAACTGCTGGCCAGTCAGAATACGGGCTTCGTCCCAAAGTTGGTGGTCGATAAAGCGTTGCAGGGTTTTGCGTCCGCCTTCCACAATCACCGACTGTATCTTCATTTCGTAGAGCTGATGCAGCGCTTCAGCGGGGTCTTCGGGCAGTATATGAAAATCTGTAGTTTCAGAAGAGTCAGAATTACGCTGGCAGACAAAGCGTTGAGGGTCTTTTCCAGGAAACAGTCGGGTGGTCAGTTGCGGATGGTCGTTCACCAGGGTGTTATAGCCTATTAAGATGGCATCCTCTTCGCTGCGCCACTGGTGGACGATGGTTTTGAGCTCATCGTTGGTAATCCAGTACTGCCCGTTGGGATTACCCTGGCGGTCGATATCCATATAGCCGTTGCGGGTCATCGCCCATTTGAGGATGACGTAGGGGCGATGTTGTTCGTGGAAGGTGAAGAACCTGCGGTTCAGCTCTTTGCACTGGTCAGCCAGCACACCGGTGACCACTTCTATGCCTGCGTCCTGCAGTTTTTTGATACCTCCTCCATTGACCTTGGCGTTGCTGTCCACCGTGCCTATCACCACTTTGGGCACCCCATTGCGGATGATGGTATCGGCACAAGGAGGGGTTTTGCCGTAGTGGGAACACGGCTCGAGGCTGACGTACATGGTGGACTCTTTCAGCAGTTCGGGCTGCTTTACTGAGGCAAAGGCGTTCACTTCGGCATGCGCCTGGCCATATTGGCGGTGCCAGCCTTCCCCGATAATCTGGTCGTGATACACGATAACCGCACCCACCATGGGATTGGGTTGCACACGTCCTAAACCCAACGAGGCCAGTTGGAGGCAACGCGACATGTATTGTTCATCACGGGTCATAGCCTGCCGTTTATTTTGCTTCCGTTTTCAGGAAATAGGAGAGGGGTTGCACCTGTCGGTCGAAATGGAAGAACTGGCAGAGATAGAGATTCTGATGGTTGTTGTTGACAAAACCAAAGAAGTTGTCCTCGTCTTTTTCCATCACGATGCTTTCATCCTCCTGCACCATTGGATTCAGCTTGTAGCATAGTTCCAGCGAGGTTTTGTTGCCTTCCAAATCGGTGAGGATGATGGTCTTGAAATGCTGTTCGCGGTACACCGAGTCAATTTTCTCGGAAGAGAAAGAAAGCACGATATCCTCGAAATTCTTGTCTCTGAATTCCGACAGCATGTCAATCAGTTTCAGGGTATCGTAGGCTGCCAGTTTCTGATTCTGATAGTCATATACATCGAAGAAACGGGCACCGGTCTTCACCGCCTTGAAAGACTCCTCAGGGTGTTCAAGGTCGATAAACTCGGCCGTTTGGATGCGGGTGATTTTGGTTTGGAAGATATCGTGGTTAATCCAGTCGGCATAGTTGGTGGAATAGATGGGTGTGGCAAAGCCTCTGAAGCCGGGCACATACACGATATAGGGTTCGTCAGAGCCCTCCAGCAGGGCGAAATTCGACAGGTTGTCCATGGTGGCCGGTCCCATGTAGTAGGTCTTGGTTTTTCTTTCCTTCACCCCGAAGCTCATTCCAAAAAGTTTGAACTTGGGCTTGGTTTGGTAGATGTCCACCTTGATAGCGCTGGTGGAGAGCACTTTGTTGATATTGTTCTGACCGGTTTTGGGCACCACCTGTTTGACGGCAAGGCTGGCGATGGTGGTCAGAAACTCGTCCATAATGGGTTTCATCACGCGGATGCTGTCCTGCACCATCCAACCGGCATCGGTACGTTGCAGCAGCACATACTCTCCCTGCATGTCGGCCAGGAATATCTTGGTGATATTGTTAGTGTCCTTTATGGCAAAGGCGTCGAACGACAGATGGTCGTCAGAGGACTTGATAACACCGGTTTTGAAAAGAACTGCCACTACAGCTGCCACTACCAAGATGGAAGCGAAGGTGATATATAAAATGTTTTTCTTCATAGCCTTAAAATTTGGGAGTGCAAAGTTACGGCATTTTTTCGAAATATGTACTACATGGCGAAATTTTCTATTTCAAGTAACTTCCAAGTAACTTCCAGTGAACTTCCTGTATTCGATTATTTACAATATCCCTTAGAAAGGGCATAGCGTATCTATAGCGTATCTATAGATAGCCATAAGCGCCCCTCTGGTTCCCACACTGCCAGCTTCGGTCGGCATTGCCTTCGCACGCAGCGTTTTCTTCCGACTTTTCGCTTGATCGAAAAGTCTGCAAAAGATCAAGCCGACGGTAAGTGCAGCCGCACCGTCCCGTACCCCCCAACCGTCGGCATTGCCCCCGCACGCGTCGTCAGGGCACGGTAACAGAGATTTGTTGGACGAATGCATACGTTGAATTGTAGGGACGCGATTCATCGCGTCCGTCCTGCGTGTTGGCCTTGCCTACGAACGCAGCGTCAGGGCATGGCTCTGACCAGTCACTAAAAGAGCCGTTACTCTCGCAACGGCTCTAAATTATATAATCATTATAACATTCTAATCGCGGACACAACGAACAGAGTAGCCTTTTGAAACGTTATTATGTGCTTTAATCACTTTAGCCATGTTTTTGTAGAGATCATAGTAATTTGCATCGTAACCACTGTAACGAGTGGCACTCCAGAAGTAGGCGTCTGTACCGAATTCGAGGAAGATGTAGCTGGACGTGGAGTAGTATTGGCCAGCGGGGAGAGCAGAAAATTTAGTAGCATTGTTGTCACTAGGGTTATTGCCTATAGCACAAATACTTGAACTGCTTTCCCATCCTGTAGTGGAGGCCAATGCTTTAGCAATGTATATGCTTGAATCGTTACACTGGTACTGGGGTTGACTACCCACATAGCTGGTCATTTGTGTCCATTCCGCGTCACTCGGGACATGCCAACCAAAGGGACAAACACCACGTACGCCACTTGGATTGGCGTATGAACCACAAGTACCGGCGTAATAAACACAGCGCACCACCGCAGACCAGTTATACAGATAACCGTAGATGGAAACATAGGAAGTGTCATTGTTCGGAGCATAACGACTTATCCCCGAAAATCCAAATTGATTCATCTCTATGAAATCACCGTTGGCATAGTGCGCAGAACGTAGATTCTCCTTCATCCAGCACTGATTTCCAATTTGCACCGTGTTATAGACATTGCCGTCAAAATCAGTCACCGTATGCGATCCAGGGCATGGCTGACCGTCTTGCGGAATCTCCACCACGTTAAACTGCAGCACAAACGCTTGCGAAGCATTTTGTGCTTGTGAAATGTGGTCGCTTTCCACTTCACTGCCATTAATGGTGGCATATCCTACATATTCCATCTGGTCTCCGAGATTAAAGGGACGAGTAGTGGTGTATTTTGGGAAGTTTTGCGATTTGGGTAATCGTAGAGACTCAAAATCTTGCGTCTCTACCGAACCCATATATTCAATATTGTTGACATCAGTGCCGTCATTGCAAACCATTTTGATAGACGAGATTTGGCCATTCTGGCGAGCGGTCATCAAGTAGGTGCCAGCTGCGGCAAGAGTAATATGAAAGTAGTGAGTGCCAGGTTGCGAATACATGTTATGCGTCCCTACTATTTTCCGTTCACATCCGCAATATCCAACATTACTTCACCTTTTTCCGCCACCATCAGACTCACCTTAGTGATGCCGGCGAATGGATTGGGGTTATTTTGTGACAATTGTAGAGAAGCACGGCCGCATATCTCTACATCATTAATGCCTGTTTCATTCTGCATAATCAGAATGGTGTCTGGCCAGTAAATGGTCTCCTGCCAGCCCTTGGTCAGGTTGGTAATAAAAACCCTGTTTAGCTGTTCATAATGGTTGGCCGCATCCTTCGCGGTAAAGGTGAGGGTTATATTTTGGGTAAATGCAATGGTGCAACACACAAGTATGCAAACAATTAGCATAAAACACTTTTTCATAATAGTCAATTTTTGTAAATTATATTGCTTGCAAAATTACATAAAAAACTTGAATCTCACTTCCTCTTTTTTTAAAAACTGGTATTAGTGTTACTTAATTCATGGTTGCATGCTTGCACGCCTTGTGGTGGGGTTAATAGAATATAGTCCTCTCAGTACTTTTTCATGCAATGCAGACCAAACGGCCTGCAATAGCGACAGAAAAAACTCCGAAATCCTCCGTATCGCCCTTGCATTTTCTTAACTTTCGGGAAAACCACAAATCATGCGTTTTCTACCTGTTTTCGCACAAAAAGTGCTACTTTTCATTCGAAAAGTGGATTTTGTAGTATGTTGATTTTTAACAAAATACACCCTTTTCGGCTATTGTTTTTCTAATTTCTTTGTTGTATCTTTGCAGGCGAATAAAACTATAAATCTTTAAGACTATGGAAAATAATTTACTTCCCGAAGTGGAAAAGAAAATCATCACCTTAAGGAATCAGCAGGTGATATTGGACTCCGATGTAGCAGATCTCTATGGAGTGCAGACAAAGGAAATTAATCAAGCAGTTAGAAACAACCCCAGAAAATTTCCAAAAGGATATATTTGGGAATTAGATGAAACAGAGAAATCAGAGGTGGTCAAAAATTTTGACCACCTCCAAAAACTTCGTTTTTCACCTCAATTACCCAAAGCATTTACTAGTAAAGGTCTTTACATGTTAGCAACCATTTTAAAAAGCCCAAAGGCGGAAGATACAACTTTAGCTATTGTGGAGGCATATGCGAAACTCCAAGAATTGTCAAAAGTGATTGTAGAAGTGCCACAACATGAAGATAATCAGCAGGTGCAGAAGTTGTTGCTTCGCCGCGGTGGGCAATTGGTGGAGGAGATTCTATCGGATATGCTGCCCAAACAAAGCAGCGAAACCTCATTGGAGTTGAACCTTGCTATGTTTAAGATCAAACATACGGTGAAGCGGGAGAATACAGACGATGTTAAGCAACTGGAAGCTGAAGTTGAGGAATTGAAGAAGGCTATTCGCAATCTGAAGAAACAATAACCCCTAAGGTGTTGTGCCATTGGTGCTCAAGTGGAGACGGTGCATGCACCGTCTCTACGATTGCTAGTCTCTTGCCCTGACGCTGCGTGCGTAGGCCATGCCGACGGTTGGGGGGAACGGGACGGTGCGGCTGCACTTACCGTCGGCTTGATCTTTTGCAGACTTTTCTATCCAGAGAAAAGTGTGAGAAAAAAGTTTGTCTGCAATAGGGAGCTCTCTTCGAGAGCTGGCATGACAGATGGGCGTTCTATGTCACCACACTTCCGTATGGTGTTACAGAGAGGGGCTGTCTTCGACAGCAGGAGTGAGGGTACTTTTCCTTCGCCCTTCGCACGCCCTTGGTTCGCCTTTCGCACGTACTGCTCTCGTACTTCGTTCGCTCTAGGCATACACTTGGCAGTCTCAAAGGGTTTGCTTGGGCTTGCCAAGTGCTTGCCATATGCTTGGAAGAGCTTGCCTAGGGTTTGCCTAGGGTATGCTTACTGCTTGCTTACGACTGATTCGGGTTGACAGTGAGGATGTCGTGTCGTGCCTTTGGCACTACCAAACTCTGCAGACCTAACGGCCTGCATGCGCCTGCGGGACGCAGCCGCCCCCGTATGACCTAACGGCGTGCGTGAGGGAGATGGTGCGGTGCCAAAAAATATTTTCAATAGCGATGCAACGTATTGAAAAAAAGTGTATTTTTGCAGCCCCAAAAAATTATAGTATTAACTTTTAAAAAGAAAGAGGTATTTTTTATGATCGTTGTTCCCGTTAAAGAAGGCGAAACCATTGAAAGAGCGCTGAAGAAACTGAAAAGAAAATTTGAAAAAACTGGTGTTGTTCGTGAACTGCGTGCAAGACAGAAATTTACCAAACCCAGTGTTATCAAAAGGGAGCAGAAACTGAAAGCTATCTATGTACAGCAACTTCAATCTAAAGAAGCTGACAAATAATAGCGACAGTCTCATAAAAAAAGAAAAAGCAGGTCTTCGGATCTGCTTTTTTTGTGGACCATTATTCCCAAAATTCCTTTTTCTGACGGAAGACCGGCTGGTAGTCCTTATCGAAAACCTTGCGCTGGGAGTAAAGCAGACAGGCAGCCAGTAGGGAACCCACCACATCAGAGATGGTGCAGGCGGCCCATACTCCGTAGAGTCCGTCGTAACCCAAACGAGTGAACACAATGGGAACGATATAGCATAGCGGCACCAGAAAGATCACCTGGCGCGAGAGGCTGGTGACGATGGCTATCCAGGGCTTGTCGATGGACTGGAAGAAGTTGGAGTTGACGACGGTGAAGCCTATGAGCGGGAACATGACCATCAGCAGGCGGGTGGCGGGAATACAAAGCCGTATCAGTTCGGCATCGGTGGTGAAGATCCGTGCCAGATACTGCGGAATGGCACAGGCAACAGCGGCTCCCAAGAAGCCTACAAACACACATATCTTCATGGTCAGCATATACACCTCCTTCAAGCGTTCGAAGCGGCGGGCTCCATAGTTGTAGCCGGCAATGGGCTGCATACCCTGACAGATACCCAAAAAGAGCATAATCAGCAGGGTGCAGTAGGTGTTGACAATGCCTACGGCTCCCACGGCAAGGTCGCCACCATAGCGAAGCAGCTGGTTGTTGAGAATGGCTACCACCGCAGAGGCTGCTACGTTCATCAGAAAGGGACTCAAGCCTATCATGGTGATATTCTTGAAGATGTAGAGTTTGGGAGCCCAGGCGTGAGCACGGAAACGAATGAAGGACTTAGGGGAGACGAAGTGCAGGATGGAGGCGACAGACATCACCGCCATCGAGATGGTGGTTGCCCATGCGGCACCGGCAATACCCATGTCTAAAGCAAAAATGAGAATGGGGTCGAGAATCATGTTGAGGATGGCACCAGCCGCCAATATCAGCATGGATTTGGTGGGGTAACCTGAAGCTCGTATCAGACTGGTAAGATTATAGGTGACCGTGGTGAGGAACATGCCCGGCAGGATAATGTCGAGATATTCTTCAGCGTAGGCAATGGTGTCGGCAGTAGCACCAAACTGGGCAAGAATGTTGTCCATAAACAGGTAGGTGAACAACATCACCAGTCCGCCCAATACGATGGTGAAAACCATGCTGTTGCCCAATATCTTTTCGGCCCAGTTCACATCTTTCCGTCCCAGCACAATAGACATGCGGGCGGAGGAACCTACCCCGATAAGGGCCCCAAAAGCGTGAATGATATTCATGACCGGCATAGTGATGGCCAGACCGGCAATAGCCAGCGCCCCTACTCCCTGACCGATAAAAATACGATCTACGATATTATAGATGGAAGCGATAATCTGGCTGATAACCGCAGGCCACGCATATAGCCACAGCAGCTTGCTGATTTTTTCGGTTTCCAGTATTTTTGTTTTGTCTATGGCTTCCATTATTAGGTTTACTGTTTACTGTTTACTGTTTACCGTTTACAGTTTCAGGTTTCAGGTTTCAGGTTTCAGGTTCAAGGGTTTAAGAGTTCAAGGGTTCAAGGAGTTTAAGAGTTCAAGAGTTCAAGGGTTTAGGAAGGGGAGGATTTATGCAGTGAGGGACACTCGTGGGTCGAGCCAGCCGTAGAGGATGTCGCAGATGACATTGATGATGACAAGGATGACCGCCACATAGAGCAGCGAACCCATCACTACGGGGAAATCGTATTTGTCGAGCGCATCCACAATGACCACACCCATTCCTTTCCAGTCGAAGATATATTCTACAAAAACGGCACCGGCCAGCAAGCCTGCCAACCAGCCCGAGATGGCGGTGACGACAGGGTTGAGGGCGTTCTTCAACGAGTGGTGTATCAGGATTCTGCGGTAAGAGAGTCCTTTGGCTTTGGCGGTGCGGATATAGTCTTGTGAGAGCACGTCCAGCACGGAGTTTTTGGTCAGCTCTACCACTACTGCCAGAGGACGGATGCCCAAGGTGATAGCTGGCAAAATCAGATTCTTCCAGTCGATATACAGTCCCGAGCCGTAGTTATCAACCGTATATAGGCTGCCAAACATGCTCAGTCCGGTCCAGTCGGACAAAAGGAAGGCAAACACCCAGGCAAAGAGGATGGCGGCAAAGAAAGAGGGCAGCGACATGCCCAAAACGGAGAAGAAAAAGCTGATTTTGTCGAACCAAGTACCATTGAACACGGCACATAAAACTCCGATAACAATACCTATAACCATCGCAAAGAAGATGGACACCAACGCCAGTAAAGCGGTTTTAGGGAAGGCCTCGGTCAGGATTTCCGAAACCTGTCGTTTGCTTTGGTAGGAGCGGCGCAGAAAGGGTTTCTTCAACACGATGCTCGAGGTGCTGAGTGGCAGCAGGGTGACGTAGCTATAGTCGTTGTCGTCCAGATACCAGAAAGAGTCGGGGTCGTCGGTGCGGTGCCACGAGATGGGGGCGAGGTCATTTAGATAGGCCAGGTATTGCAGGCCCACCGGCAGGTCGAGTCCCATCTCCTTACGGATGGCTTCCTCGGTGTCGATGTCGCTGCGTTGCCCCATCATCATACGGGCAGGGTCGGAGGGCAGCACGGTGAACAGAAAAAACACCAGTGTGATAACCCCCAGCAAGAGGAGCAGTCCATACAGTATCTTTTTGAGTATATACCGAGCCATCCGTTATGTTGTTATTCGTTGAGTATGTCGCTATAGTTCAAGAAGGTGACATTCCCGTATTTCGACAATTGTTTTTTCTTGATACGGTTCATATTGCCGGCAATCGTGATGACAATAGGTCTGCCGCCAATATAGTTGTTGAAGAAGTCGGCAATATTGTTGGATCTCAAGTTGACGGTCATCGTGGTGATAGTTGAGCGGGGATCGCTTTCGTAGCCTTCCATACTCCACTTGTAAACCTGCTCGGGGATTTCACGGAAGCTGATGTGCTCGGCTTCGTATTGTTTAACCAGGGAGATTTTGGCGTTTTCAAATTTTTCTTCCTTCAACTGGAAGGTTTTCAGCAGTTCAGACATGGCCTCGATGCCATCGATGGTCTTGTCGGATTGGGTTCCCAGGAAGCCTACCATGTAAGCATTACGGCGATTCAGGAAATCGTAAGAGAAGGAGCCGTAAGCCGAATATCCCAGTGAACGCAGCTCTCTGATATTCTGGAAAATGACGCCATTCATACCCCCGTTGTAATACTCGTTGAACAGCTTGGCGCGGACTTTGTTCTCGTTGTCAACAGTTTTGCTGGGAATATAGAAATAGATGTTGCTTTGGACGAATTTAGGATTATGCAGCACGAGAATCTCGGGAGCCAGGTAGTTCATCACAGGTCTTACCTGCTTTTTGTCATCTTTCTTGCCCGCAGTCATCTTCGTTTGTGCATCGCTTTTGCTTATGGCGTTAGGTTTCTGTTTTTTGGTCTCGGTATTGTACAGCTTGAAATTGTTTTGAAGGGTTTTCACCACAGCCATGGGGTCGTGATTGCCAACATAAGAAACATAACCTTCGTTACTAATGGCTTTCCTTATAATTCCCACCAACTCTTCCCCCTTGTAGTTTCTAATCTGTTCGGTAGAGGGGCGTTTCAGGTAAGGAGAGTTTTTGCCATAAAGAGCATAGTTGAAAAGTACACGTCCCATAGAGGCACCGTCTTCCTTCATCACTTGCATGTTATTGATGTTGTTTTCCAGCAGAACGGCAAGTTTGGTTTTGTCGTCACCGGGGTTGTACAGTTTTTCGGCACAGATGGCCATAATTTTGTCAAAATCTTTGTCGAAACCGTCGATGCTGATGGTCAGTTTGTTGTCGAAGGCCGTGAGGTACATGTCAGCTCCCAACATTTGCAGTTCCAGACTGTAGTCTTCAAAAGATTTGTCTTTGGTGCCCAGCATATTGAAATATTCCACCGCATTCCACAGGTTAGCATCATGAATGGTACCAAACTCAAAAGTGAGGATGAGCGAGAAAATATCGTTGCAGGGATTTTTGGAGGCATAAAGGTCGAACACGTTGTTGACGGGGAGGATGGTGACATCTTTCTCAAAGTCAATTTTTTGGATCTTGGATGGCTCAGAGTCATAACGCTCCAGCTTCTTGGCAAATACAGAGTGTTTGTCTGTATTCTGCGAAGGGATGGGTTTCCAAGAGGGCTTTTCAATAGTGTTGGTCTTCTTGCTACCCACATTTGAACGGTAAATCAGCACATCTTCGTTGAAGTATTTTTCGGCCACTTTCATCAATTCATCTTTTGAAAGATGGGCAATTCTATCAAGGTCTTTTTCATAATCGGCAGCGGTCTTGCCTTCCATTTCCAGGGACAATACCGTGTAAAATTTGGAATAAATGTTTTCCAAGGAGGTTTGGGCATCCTTGAGGGTGTTCATTTTGATGGCTTCAAACAAATTATCATTGAAGTCACCCTTTTTCAATTTCTGAATGCTTTCGCGAATGAGTTTCTCAGCTTCTTCGTGAGTTTGTCCATCCATTTTTGGACAGTAGTCCATCATAAACACACCTGCGTCAGCCATCGAATAGTTATAAGCTTCAAATGAATATAGTTTATTATCGTTTACATATTTGTCGCACAAACCAGTGGAGAAGCCGTTGCTAAGTATTTCAGCGCAGATGTCCAATACGAGTGCATCGGGATGATTGCTTGGCACACTGGGGAAACACAGGGTTCCTATTTTGATGGGAGTTTGTGCAGTAGTGATAATCTGTTCTCCTTTAGGCGCTGCAAAAGGTACTGGTTTTTGAGGTCGGGTATTTTTTAGGGCTTTGGGGTCTGTCGCTTTAACCATGCCGTCTTTGGGTTCGGCCGAGAAAGAATTGTCGCGTTTTATTTCTTTGCCCTTGCTAACCGGCAATTCCATAGGAGATTCCTTTTCGTTAGCTTTCCTGCCCCATACTTTATCCAATATCTTCATGGCATGGTCTATTTTAAAATCTCCCACCAGAACCAGGGTCATGTTGCGTGGTACATAATAGGTGTGGAAGAACTTGTACATCATGGTCATGTTCGGGTTCTTGATGTGTTCGGGATAGCCGATGACAGGCACTGCATAGGGATGACCTTTGAAATAGGCGGCCATCACATCTTCCTGATATACTGAAAAAGGATCGTCGGAATACATATTATATTCTTCATATACAGCTTCCAGTTCTGACTGGAAAAGACGGAACACCGGGTTTCTGAAACGCTCGGCATAGATGACGGCCCATTTTTCCAATTCGCCCGAAGGGAAAATATTATGATAGACTGTAAAATCGTTGCTGGTGAAGGCATTCACATTGGTGCTGCCAATCTGACCCAGGATGGCGTCCACTTCGTTGGGGATGGCATATTGGGCAGCCTCTGCGCTCAGCTTGTTGAGGTTCTTCAGTATGTTTTTCCGTTCTTTCTCGTCTTTGGAGACCGATAACTGGTCGTAAAGGGCCGCAATCTGGTCAATCAGCGGCTTCTCCATTTTCCAGTCCAAGGTGCCGATTTTATCTGTCCCCTTAAACATCATGTGTTCCAGATAGTGGGCCATACCAGTGGCGTTTGTCGGGTCGTTTTTACTGCCGGCATGAACGCATACACCGCCATAGATTTCCGATTTGGAATGGTCTTCACAAAGCACTACCTTCATGCCGTTGTCCAAACGTGTAACCTTAACTTCCAATTTTGCTTGTTGGGCAAATGAAAATAAAATGCTGAAAGCAAACAGAAGAATAAAACTAAACTTTTTTGTCATAATATGGTATTTTTATTTTTTAATTTACTACCCCGCCCTTCGGGCACCCCTTCTAAAAGAAGGGGAATTGATTAGTACCGTTGTTCGTCCATCAGATCATCATCCTCATCATCATAATAATAGTATTCGTCGTAATCATCATACGAGTCGTCATCATACTCTGAATAGCGGTTCAGTGAACAAGAGACGACCACAATATTGCAAACCAACAGGAGGATACCTACGGCGATTAATATTTTGTTGGTATATTTTTTCATCTCAAGAAATTTAAATTGCAAAAATACGAAAAATAAGCAAATACTATGGTTTCAAAATTAATTAGGCCTCTGTCTCTCGCAAGCGCAGCCAAGTCATGAAATTGAAGAAGACAAAGATAACTATGCAGATATACAACCTAATCCGTTCAATATCTATAGTGCTAGCAGAAATAAAAGCCTTCCTATTGTAAATGTTCATTATACTGGAGTCAACGAGGAAAAGTACCAAGGAGACGGCTAACATCCACAGTAATGTTTTGACCACAGGATGGGTTTTGAAATAGATGGAACCAAAAATAAATACCGACTCAAAGGTAAGCAGGGTGAATAGCTCGTTCCATGTGATTGGGAAAAAAAGATTAAACTCGTAACTTGAGATAATCAGCTTACGGAGCAGTTCGCCCAAAACGGAACCCAGAAACAATGCCGCCACCAGCAGGACATTGTAATAAAGGTAAACCAGGCAGGCGTTGAATAGCGTTTTCTCGGCAGTGGAGGCGGGAATGGTCAGGTAGTGAATGGTTTTGCTGACGGGCTGGAAGATGCTAAAGATACGGCCTGCATACAAGATGGCCATAATGTTGAGCACCAGTAACATAAATGTATTGCTAACGCCTAAGGGTTGGATAAAGTCTAAAATTGCAATAATCAGTATCACCATAAGGAAGGTGGTAATATCTTTGCGACCTCCTTCTATAAAATATCTTCTGGTGAGATTAACAAGGTTGCGTGTATTCATGGCGTTTTTAGTTTTTGGCGTTAAACAATTCGTTGATACGTTGTTTGTTCATCATAACGGCGTTGAACAGCAATTCGATATCGACATTGGTTTCGATATGATGGATGTTTTCGCTTACCACCACATTGCCTCGGATATTTTCTTCACAATAAAGGATGGGCTCGTTGGTGCCATTTTCATCCAAAACCCTAAAACAGAGTTTATCAGTGATTTCGCTGTTGAGGGCATTCAGCAATATGCGGCCGTTGTCGAGAATAACCACCGCATCGATGACACTTTGCAGGTCACGTACCTGATGGGTGGAGATGAGTATCATCCTTTCGTTGTTGGAAGCTAAAGACATGATTTTGCGGAAAGTGGCCTTTGAGGGAATGTCCAATCCATTGGTAGGCTCGTCCATAAAAAGTATTTTGGTGTTGGTGGCCAGCGCAAAGCTGATAATCACCTTTTTCCGTTGGCCATGCGACAGTAGGGTCAACTTGTCGTCTTGGGATTCTATCTCGAAGAAGTGAAGGTATTCCTCAAATTGCTCTTGGTCGAAATTCTCATAGAAGGGAGCATAACATTTCACATAATTACGGATGCTGATGGCCGGCACAAAAATCTCCTCTTGCAGAAAATAAAGGTCTTTCATCATAGCGGCTTTGCGCAGTGCCGCTTTCTCGCCCAAGGTAATGGCTTCGCCTTGATGGGCAAAACGCAAGCCCGACATGATTTTAAGCAGGGAGGTCTTGCCGGCACCGTTCTTGCCAAACAGGCCATAGACATGTCCGCCTTTCAGCGACAGGCTGAGGTCGTTGAACAAACTCCGCCCTTTGATATAGCTGAAATCGATATTCTGTATCTGAATCATTTTATTGGTAGTGTTTAATTATCTTATTTTATTGAAATTTTGCGCTGCAAAAGTAGAGCAAATTTTTATATGATGAGTCAAAAAAAATTTCGTATTTTTGCCATCGCAAAAACGGCCCCGTAGCTTAGCTGAATAGAGCGTCAGATTCCGGTTCTGAAGGTCGAGGGTTTGAATCCCCCCGGGGTCGCCATTTTCTCTCCCCAATTATTTTCCGTAATTTTTCCTGCACCGTATTCAAGTATTTTTCTTATTTTTGCACGTCAAAAAAATAAACACTAATCAGGAATGTAGAAATTTATTTTTCCGTCCATAGAGAGAAAGGAGGTTATAATGGTTGATACCATTGATTTTGGAACGCTTAAGTGGCACCATATCACTAATCCCACTGTTGAGGATTTGGATTTTTTAGAAGATAACTTTCATTTTCACCCTTTGGACATTGACGACTGCTCCAGCTTTGTACAACGACCGAAAATAGACGTTTACGACGACTATTATTTTATGGTTTTGCATTTTCCGCTGATGGACAAGCGCACGAATCTGGTGAAAACAGAAGAGACCAAGATTTTCTGGGGACAGGATTACATTATCACGGTAGGTAACTCGCATTATGTGGTACAAGATCTGTTTGACCTTACTAAACTAAATCCCGAAGAGGTGGATGAAGATGATATAGGAGGCACCAGTGATGCCATCTTGTATAAGGTGCTGTATCGTATGATGAAAGAAACCTTCCTTTTGGTGGAACGCATGGGAAGCGAGCTGGACACCATCAGCCGTGAGTTGTTTGACACCAAACCGGGCGACATCATCGGACAGATTTCACGTTTCCGCAAGAATATCATTCAGCTGAATACCATCTTCAAACCGCAGTTACGACTGTTTCACAAGTTCGAGTCGGGCGAGGTGAAGGGCTTTGCCGAAGATATGGAAGACTACTGGGGCAACATCCTCGACTTCTACCAGAAGATGTGGGATATGATTGACGACTATGGCGAATTGGTGGCTGGTCTGTCCAACACCTTCGACTCGTTGCAGACCAACAAGACCAACGAGATTATGCGTATGCTCACCATCATCTCGACCATTGTGCTGCCTTTGACCTTCATCACGGGCGTCTATGGAATGAACATCGGGCTGCCGTTCAGCGAGTCGAAATATGCTTTCCTGATTGTAATGGGCTTCTGCCTGCTGATTGTGATATTTCTTTTGCTTTATTTCAAAAGAAAACGTTGGATGTAAAACATGCCTTCTGTGTCAACCGCTACATATAATATCAAATTCAAACTGGTGGCTCTGGAGCCCGACAATTTTCATATTGTGACGAAAGCAAGCATCGAAGGCCATCCGCTGAATGTCATTATTGATACAGGAGCATCTCACTCGTGTTTCGATTTGGACTTTGTCCGCAGCTTGTCTCCTGAAATCAGTATGGAGGACAACGAAGGCTTGAATGTGGGGGTAGGTGCTTCTGACTTTGAAAGCAAGTTAAGTACTATCAGGAATTTCCGCATGGGCAGATTCTTGTTAAAACAGTATGATGTGGTGTTGTTGGACATGAACAATATCAATCAGGCCTACGAGATGATGCACAAGCCCTTGATTCATGGCATTATTGGTAGCGACTTTCTGAGAAAATACAAGGCCGTGATAGACTACGGAACAAAAATATTGACCTTACAACGAGAAAAATAGCATGGACGAAGACATCATTTTGGGAGTTGACCCAGGAACGCAGATTATGGGCTATGCTTTGCTGAAGGCCACCGCTGTAAAGTCGGAGCTGATTACGCTGGATGTCTTGAATCTGAAAAAGCTGCCCGACCAGCCAGCCAAGTTGAAAACCATCTTTGAGTTTGTGACCGAGTTGGTGGAAGAATACCATCCCAACAAGTTGGCTATCGAGGGCCCTTTTTTGGGCAAGAGTGCCCAGTCTATGTTGAAATTGGGTCGTGCACAGGGGGTGGTGATGGCGGCCTGCATCCACAAGGGCTTGGAAATCAACGAGTACTCTCCCCGCAAAATCAAGCAGTCGGTCACCGGCAATGGCAATGCCGCCAAAGAGCAGGTGTCGGCCATGTTGCAGAGGATGTATCCATTGCCCAGCGACCTAAAATATTTTGATGCTACCGATGCACTGGCGGTGGCAGTGTGCCACCACTTGCAGAATAGGGTGCAGTTTGGCCCCAAACAGCATTTCTCAGGCTGGGAAGGCTTCCTCTCTAAAAACGCAGATAGAATCATTAAAAAGTAATAATATGAAAAAGAACTTATTAGACCGTTTTACGAAGTACATTTCGTATGCCACCACATCAGACGAGAATTCTGAAACCTATCCCAGCACCCCGGGACAGTTGGTATTTGGTGATTTTTTGGTAGAAGAACTGAAGAAACTGAGCTTGCAAGAAGTCGAAAAAGACCAGTTTGGCTATGTCACTGCCACTTTGCCGGCCAACTGTGACGACAAGCAGCCGGTGATAGGCTTTATCTCTCATTTCGATACGGCTCCCGATATGCCGGGTATTGCCGCTCCGAGAATAATCGAGAATTATGATGGCGGCGATATTATGCTGGATGCTGAAACTAACACTGCCCTCACGCTTGCTGATTTTCCGGAATTGGCAGGGTACAAGGGACAAACCCTGCTGACTACCGATGGCAAAACCCTGCTCGGAGCTGATGACAAAGCTGGTATAGCTGAAATTGTTTGCGCCATGCAGTATCTGATGCAGCACCCTGAAATCAAACATGGAAAAATCAGGGTAGGTTTCACTCCCGATGAGGAAATCGGCAAGGGAGTAGCCCATTTCAATGTGGAAAAATTCGGCTGCGATTTTGCCTATACTATGGATGGTGGCGCTATCGGAGAACTGGAATACGAGAACTTCAACGCCGCTTCCGCTTGCATTAATATTCAGGGAAGGAACATCCATCCCGGATATGCCAAAGGAAAGATGGTGAACTCACAGTTGATCGCCATGGAGTTCAATGCTTTATTGCCTGAATTCGAAAGACCTCAGAACACCCAGGATTATGAGGGCTTCTTCTTGCTGATTCACATGGAAGGTACCGTGGAGAATTCTCAACTCAGATATATCATCCGTGACCATGACCGTGTGAAATTCGAGGAGAAAAAGAAACTGATTCAGCAGATTGTCGATTTCCTGAATATCAAGTATCCGGGAAGAGTGAGCTGTGAGATTAAAGACCAGTATTACAATATGCGCGAAAAGGTGGAACCTGTTTTCTATGTGGTGGAGCGTGCCGAGAAAGCTATGCGCGATGCCGGTATCAAACCTCAGGTGCAGCCCATTCGAGGAGGTACCGACGGGGCCAACCTGTCGTTCAAGGGTCTTCCCTGCCCCAATATTTTCGCTGGTGGCCACAATTTCCATGGAAAATACGAGTATGTGCCACTCGAATCGATGGAGAAAGCCGTGGAGGTAATCGTGAATATTTGTAAGGCAGAATAAAAAAATTACCACCAAGTGTTTTATATTGAAAAACTTTGTATATTTGCAACCCCAAAAATCGCAGCATGAAGACGAAGGAAAAAAGAGACGAATTCAAGATAAGAATTGCGGGAGTAGAGATAGGAAATTATTCGTATTCAATGATTTGCGATAAAGCGTTCTTTGAATTGTCCGAGATACCTGAGTTGGAAGACGGGTTGTTGAATTTGCAGGTTGAAATGGACAAAAGTGAGAAAATGTTGGATTTGAAGTTCCATTTTATGGGTGAGGTGACTGCTCCTTGCGACCGCTGCCTCGATCCGGTGAGGATTCCGATGGACTTCACAGAGCAGCTTGTCGTGAACCTGGTACCGGAAGTGGAGGAGGATTTTGAAAACGATGAGAATATCTGGATGGTGGACGAAAACATTTACGAGTTGGACTTGTTCCATTTTGTATATGAAACCATCCGCTTGGCTCTGCCCCACCGTATTGTTCATCCGGATGATGAAAACGGTAATTCAACATGTAATCCTGAGGTTTTAAAGAAGTTGGAGAGCCTGTCGCAGAAGGAAAAACCTCAGGAAATCGATGAACGCTGGGCTGCGTTGAAAGATTTGAAGTTAGACTAATATATTAAAAAGATAAGCTATGCCGAATCCGAAAAGAAGACATTCTCAAACGAGAAGAGATAAGAGAAGAGCAAACGATTTTATGACTCCTCCTCAGTTCACCACTTGCAGTCATTGTGGTGCTGCTGTTCTGCCTCACCGTGTATGTCCTGAATGTGGATATTACAGAGGAAAACAAGCTATTGAAGTGGAAGGTGCCGCTCAATAATAGTGAGTCGAACAAAATCGAAAAAAATTTTTAGATGATATATTAAACCTATATCATCTTTTCTTGTTTTAAATGACATGGAACTGATATTTGCCACACATAACCAACACAAAACCGAGGAAGCCAAGGAAATCATATCCTCCCGATTTCAGATTAAAAACCTGAAAGACATCGGTTGTATGGAAGAAATTCCTGAAACAACAGACACTTTGGCAGGCAATGCTCTGCAAAAAGCCCGATACGTGCACGAGCGTTATCATGTCAACTGCTTTGCGGATGACACTGGCTTGGAGGTGGAGGCGCTGGATGGACGTCCGGGAGTTTATTCCGCCCGCTATGCAGGTGAGCATTGCAGCTATCAGGATAATGTGAACAAGCTGCTTGGGGAAATGGAGGGAAAAACTAATCGCAAGGCTTGCTTTAAAACAGTAATAGCGTTGATATTAGACGACCAAGAGTATCTCTTTGAGGGTAGAGTGGACGGAATGATTATTGAGCAGCAGCGGGGAACATCTGGCTTTGGCTACGATCCTGTTTTCCTGCCTGATGGCTATGAAAAGACCTTTGCGGAGATGGGTGACGAGGAGAAAAACAGCATCAGTCATCGAGGCAGAGCCATGAGACAGTTGGTGGCATTTTTGGAGAAATGAAAATTTTTTGGCTATTTCAAATAATATTTGTACTTTTGCTCCGTTATTTTCAACAATCAAAAACAACAACAATTAAAAACCTAAAGAATACCATTATTAACTTAAAATCAAAAAAATGAAAGCATTGAAATTTTTAGGCATTATTTTGCTTGCCTGCACCATGATGTGTGTTTCTTGCAAAAAAGACAATCCGAAACCTAATGACAACACAACTGAGAACCCCAGTGGCGGCGAAACTCCTGGTGGTGGCGGCGAAACTCCTGGTGGCGGTGAAATTCCCATTTGTGGTGTGACTATCAAATTAGATGGAACTGCTTGGAGTGCTGCTAATATGGTTGCTGTTGATCACACAGCTCAAAGTTACATTGCACCTTATTTCTTCAAGACAGAAAACAGCACAGAAGATGTTTATGTTCGTGGTTTTATGGAAAGTGTAGTAGGAGAATTCACCTATCAAACTACTTATGATATCATGTATTACACTGATCCCAATTTTACTTATACTGATGAGACTGGTGAATATGGTTCAGCTATGGGTGCCGAGGATCCTCAGCCGGGTGATGTATATTCAGGATGGGTTTCTATTACAGACTTTACTGAAAACATCACTGCTGTCGATTTGAATGCATTGACTATGAGTGCAACATTCTCAGAATCTCTTGCTACAGCTGCTGATATCGTTGCTGCTGGTTATCAAGTTCCTGCAAATCTCCATACTTTGGAAGGTATTTTGGATGGTGCTCATTGGACTTGGGCTAGTACAAAGAGTTCTGCTCCTAAGAAAGCTGTAAAAGGCGCTATGGCTATCAACAAATAATCTTATTTATTGATAAAAGAGAAAGAGACTGCTTGTGAAGGCAGTCTCTTTCTTTTAAAATGACTTGAAAACAAATGAGAGCTAAATATTTGTATCTTGTAATTCTGGGTCTAGCCATGATGAGTTCTTCATGTAAAAATGATGAGCAGATGGTTCAACAGGTAGCTTACGCATATTCGTATGCAATGGCTAATTACCAAGTGGACGATGCGGCAGAGTATGCGACAGAGGAAACAAAGAATACTACCTTGATTAAAGCACGTAGCTTGATGAAAGCTGTGGGAGATGCTTATATACAGTCTGACACACCGGCAGAGATCGAAATTACCGATGTTGAACTGACTACTGATACCACCGCTATTGCCACCTATCACAAGACTACTCCAATTAAGGATATGACAGGTACTCTTGAATTACGTAAACGGGATGGAAAATGGTTGGCACATATTCCGTTAACAGAAACAACATTGCCTGAAAAAATAATATATTACAAGGACGGCAAAGAAATCAAGGAAACAAAGCCTCTTCAACGACAATAAGAGGATGGTGGATATTTTAGAAAAAATGTGTATTTTTGTGAATTGATTTAACAACATAAGTACAGAATGATGAAAACACTGAAATTCATAGGATTAGCAATATTAGCCTGTTGCCTTTTGTTTGTTTCCTGCAAGAAAACCAAACAATATACCATTACTGTAACCGTAAACGACGCTTCTATGGGCTCTGCTACAGGCGGTGGAGTTTACGATGAAAAAGCAACCGCCACCCTAAAGGCAACGGCCAATGCCAACTATGTGTTTGCCCAATGGGAGGATGGCAATAAGGATAATCCTCGCTCGGTAACCGTTACAAAAGACGCTACCTACAAAGCCATTTTTATTTTTGATGGAGATGGTCCCGAAGAAGATGGAGTTTTTGTGACAATGGGTACTGACAGCTGGAAGGTGGCATCCTTTCTGGTTGATGCCCAATCGCTACCGGGCAATATCAGAATGTGGTTGTATAAATCTGATGAAACGGAATACCCGCAATTCCAAGGCTGGATGGGGAATAGCACTGGTAATGTAAATGCCGATATGTGGTATATGGCTTATGATAATGATGTGGATGCCGCTGGTTATCCCAACTGGGAAAGCAAGGAATTAGCCACCACGGTTTCGGCGATTGACCTGAATGCCAGAACTATAACAGCAGTTCAAACTGGCACTATGCGCAACAGAAGCACCTCGGAAGAGTGTGCTTTGCATATTCTCTATAAGAATGCTACTTGGGAGACTAGCCCGGCTCCTTCTAAGCGATGGAAATCAGTCCGTTAATATACGTCCATCCATAGGTATTCGTTGCCGCAATAATCCAAGAATCTAATTAGGTCTTCTCTTTTGATGATTAGCGAAGCCGTGTTGATACACGGATGAAAGCTAAGTTTTTCGGCTTGCCGTAACGTCTGGTCGAGAAACACGGTCACATGATGGTCTGCATCGTTTATCAGGCCAAAAGGAGTCACCGACCCGGGTTTCACTCCCAGGTATTTGTCCATACGGGCTTCCGAGGCAAAACTGAGTTTGCCTTGATGCAATTGCTTTTCAATATCATGAATGGCCATATCGCGGTCGCAGTTGAGAATGACCAGATAGTGGCGGTTTCCTTTGTGGTTGCGGAAAAACAGGTTCTTGCAATGCTGCGCATCATGACCGGCCCAGTATTGCTTGGCAACCTCGATGGTAGGGGCTGGAGGGTGCTCGATATATTCGTAAGCAATGTGCAGTTCGTCTAAGAGCTGGTATAGTTTCGGGTCCCCGTTCATTTTTTCTTTCTTTTTCTCAGGATGTCAAAAATGATGGAAAGTACGTTGAAATTGATGGGTATGTTGCTTACAACGTTCTTGACAAAGCGACTGGTTTTGGGTACAAAACTCCAAAATCCATATATCTCATCCCAGTCTTTACCTATGGAAGTCTCTTGTTTTTCAATCAGCTTCTTGACGTATTTTTTTTCTCGTTCAAGGTCTTCCAGACTCGAAATGCGGTTGTAGGTGGAAACTCGTTTGTTAATCATGGACATCCTCCTTCACGAAATTAAGTTCATCGTCAAGTTTGTTATCACTGTTTTTTGTGGGCACATCAATCACTTCGGCTTCCACTTCTTCCTCCTCATTCAACAATTCGCTTTCTTTGTTGAACAAAATGGAACTCATTTTCCGAATGATAGGGTTGAGCATCAGTGTTTTGCGGAATAAAAGCAGGAGCAAAAACAAGAGCACAAAAATACCACTCATAATGAGCAGACTGTATATCAAACTGCCGGTTGCATTTTTTAGCCACAAAACCATAATGATGGCCAAAAAAATAACCACAGTCAGCAACAATATTACGCCAGCAATGACCACGATGAGGTAGGAAACAAACTGCGAAAGAGCGCCAACGGCATTGAGTTTCAGCAGCTGCAGATACAATTCCCCATACTCCTTGGCGTTCTTGGCGATACTTTTGTATGCGTCTTGATCGTCATCGGTTTTCTTGAAAAAGTCGAAAATCATAGCTTATGCTTCTTCGGTGGCGCTGGGTTCATCGTCAATAATGACTTCTTGATTGGGCTTTACATTGAATTTTTCCTTGATAGATTCAATGAACTCATCCAACTGCTCTTTGCTGAGTTTGATACCTTTTTCTTCCAGTTTGCTTTTGATTTTTTCGCGGGTTTCGTCACCACTTTCGGGGGCTAACAAAAGAGCAATAATGGCACCCAAAAAGGCACCGCCTAAGAAGGTAATTAATTGAGAAACTTTCATGACATTTTGTGTTTTTAAATTTCTGCAAAGATATAAAATATTTCCGTAACTTTGCACTTTCAAACCGAAGATAACATGAGAATTATGAATGGGGCGGCTTTAGCCCGCAAAATCAGGTCGGTATTGGCCATTGAGATAGACTTTTGCAAGAATAAATATGGGCGTTCGCCGAAGCTGTCCATCATATTGGTGGGCAACGATCCTGCCAGCACCACCTATGTTAAGAGCAAAGGAAAGGCCTGTAATGAGATAGGTATAGAAAGCGATTTGCACTTTTTGCCTTTTTCCACTTCCCAAGCAGAATTGCTCTCACTGATTCAGCAACTGAATGAAGACGATGGGGTGGACGGCATCTTGGTACAGTTGCCAGTGCCTAAGCACATTGATAAAAATGTGATACTCAGAGCTATCGATTACCATAAGGATGTGGATGGTTTGCATCCAATGAATATGGGATTGCTTGGTACAGGAGGAGATTGCATAGTTCCATGTACCCCCAAAGGCATTTTATCTTTGCTAAAGTCAGAAAATATTGAGATTGCGGGAAAACATGCAGTGGTGATTGGCAGAAGCAATCTGGTGGGTAAGCCAATGGCCCAACTGATGTTGCGCGAAAACGCTTCGGTGACAGTTTGTCACAGTAAAACCCGCGACCTGCCTTTTCTGACCCGCCAGGGTGAGATTCTGATTGTGGCTATCGGTTGTCCCAACCTGATTAATGCCGACATGATCAAGCCTGGTGCTGTGGTGGTAGACGTAGGCATCAACAGTGTTGACAACAAGCTGGTTGGGGATGTATACAACAGCATCGATGTGTCGAGTATCGAGAAGAAAGCGGCTGCCATCACGCCCGTTCCGGGCGGTGTGGGACCCATGACCATCGCCTCGCTTTTGGAGAATACCTTCGAGATTTACAAGCGCAGAATGAAGGTTGTTCTGTAGGAGTTTAGAGCTAAAAATTAAGAGTTAAAAAGTTAGGAAAGTCGGATATCTAAAGAAGGGTGTCCGATTTTTTTTCGTTTTTTTTGACCCAAGTGTAATTTGAATATATATTTTTTTGTAGTTTTGCATTCTTAAAATGCAAATAGAAGAGTCAATGCAAAAACGTATATTATTCAGACGGTTGTTTAGTTGGTACTTCAGCAAGAGAATGCTACCATATTGGGCTATATTAATAGCTGATGCGTTTATCGTATTCTTGTCAGCTGTGTTTGTGTATTGGGTGACCCATCCCAACTATGAGGTGCTGGAAGTTCACAGTGCTTTGTTCCACACAGCCTTATTGTATGCCCTGCTGAGTTGGATAAGCGCTGGTGTATTCAAAACTTACAGGGGAGTGTTGCGTTATACGAGTTCGGTTGACCTGATAAAATTAGGGTATGCCAACTTAATGTCGTTGGGATTGTCGCTGCTTTCGTGGTTTATATTGAGTTATTTCGAAGTAACCCTGTTTACAGCCCTTAGACCTATCCACATGGTGGCCACCTTTTTCATCAGCATCACGCTGATGTGGGGTATGCGAATTCTCGTAAAGACAATATATGAAGACGTTAATGCCAGTAAGAATACCACCCGTGTATTGATTTATGGCGCACTGACGGGTGGTGTGGGTATGGCCAAATACATACGCTCACAGAAACCTGTACAATATGAATTGTGCGGTTTCATATCTCACGAACAGCGTATGCGTGGTATGAAATTGATGGGCGTGCCGGTTTATCATGTTGATGATGATCTGGCTAGCATAGTGAAAGAGGAAAATATCGAGGCAGTGCTGGTAAGTCCCTACCGTGTAAAGGAATTCCGTAATAATCAAAAAGTCCAGAATATTCTCATTGATGCGGGTTGCAAGATATACATGTCTCAGGAGGCTAAAGAGGCTACCATTATCGATGGTACCCTTACCGATGAAGATATGATGGATATGCAGCTGCACGAGGTGAGTGTGGAAGATCTGTTGCCGCGACAGGAAATCCATGTGGACATGAAATCGCTGGAAGAGCAGTTGGCTGGTAAAAGGGTGTTGATTACAGGCTCTGCTGGTTCGATAGGTTCAGAGATAGTGCGTCAGGTGGCTGCTTTTGGTCCTGCCAAGATGATGATGATAGACCAGGCCGAGTCACCGCAGCATGATATTAGACTGATGATGGCCAGAGACTATCCTAATGTAGATGCCGAGGTAATTGTGACAAGCATCAGTCGTCGTACACGAATGGAGGCGATATTCAGCTATTTCAGACCTGATTATGTATTTCACGCCGCTGCCTATAAGCATGTGCCCATGATGGAAGACAATCCCAGCGAGGCTATCATGAATAATGTTTATGGTACTAAGGTGATTGCCGACATGAGTGTGAAGTATGGGGCAAAGAAGTTTGTGATGATTTCAACGGATAAAGCGGTGAATCCTACCAATGTGATGGGCTGCTCGAAGCGTATCTGCGAGATTTATGTTCAGAGTCTTGACCGTAAGTTGAAACTGGATGCCCTTAATGTACAGCATCAAACAGGCAAGAAAGAAGAATATACACAGTTTGTCACCACTCGATTTGGTAATGTATTGGGCTCAAACGGTTCGGTAATACCGCTTTTCAAGGAGCAGATTAAGCGAGGTGGACCGGTGACGGTGACCGACGAGCGTATTGTACGTTTCTTTATGTTGATTCCTGAAGCCTGTAAGTTGGTGCTTGAAGCAGGTACCAAGGGCAATGGTGGTGAGATTTTTGTATTCGACATGGGTGAACCGGTGAAGATTGCTGATTTAGCCAAGCGTATGATAGCCCTTTCGCATGCTCAAAATGTAGAAATCACTTATACTGGTCTCCGTGAAGGTGAGAAATTATATGAGGAGGTGCTCAACGAATTGGAAGGCACCAAGCCCACTTTCCATGAGAAAATACGTATTGCCCAAGTACGCGAATATGACTACGATGAGGTGAATCGTGAGATAGAAGATTTGGTGGAGACCTCAAAGTTGTTTAATAACATGGACACCGTTCGCAAGATGAAGCAGATAGTTCCAGAGTACAAGAGCAATAACTCTGTGTATGAGTCTCTGGATGAGGAGCTTAGTGCAAATGGGGGGGGTATTCTGGCAGTGAAGAATGAAGAGTTAAAAGAGAATAGTTAAAAGTTGGACGTTGAGTTTTTTAGAACTCGTCGGCTACTTCAATCCATTTATACACTTTATCGCCTCGTCGCACCAATTCCTTGGTGGGAATGGAGCAATAGACTCCTTTTTCTGCCAGTTCAACAGGTTTTAAATCCACTCTGATTTCCTGGAGTGTATCTTCATAGACTCCTGTGGTGGGACCACAAATCAGGATATTGTCCTGTAATTCGAGCGTGCCGGTTTCTATTAGGATTTCGGCCACCCCAATGTTAGCATAGTAATTGGTGATTTTTCCGATATGGGTTTTGACGCGGGTAGCTTGGGAACCGTAGCGTTCAGTCCACTCGCCCATGGTGCGGCCCAGATAGTAGCCGTCCCAGAAGTCACGGTTATACACGCTGCGAAGTCTTTCCATCCATTGGCTTACTTTGTCTTGCGTAAAGCTTCCTTCTTCAATAGCCTTTAATGCCTCGTGATAGCAGGCGGTTACCATTTTGACATATTCGGCAGAGCGTCCTCGTCCTTCAATTTTGAGAATAGAGACTCCTGCTTTGATGATTTTGTCCAGAAAGCCAATAGTACACAAGTCCTTGGGCGACATGATATACTTTCCGTCCACCTCCAGTTCCAAGTCGGTTTCAGTGTCTTTGACGGTATATTTACGGCGACAGGGCTGCAGGCAGGCACCACGATTGGCGGAATAACCAAGATTGTCGAGGCTGAGGTAGCATTTGCCGGATACGGCCATACAAAGAGCCCCATGAATAAACATTTCTATTTGAACCAACTGGCCCGAGGGACCACAGATATGCTCTTCCTTTATAGCTTTACAGATATCTGCAGCCTGGGCTAGGCTAACTTCGCGAGCCAACACCATCACGTCGGCAAACTGGGCATAGAAGCGTACCGCTGCAATGTTGGTGATGTTGCATTGGGTGGAAATATGGACCTCCATGCCTATCTGGCGGCAATATTGTATCACTGCCCAGTCGGAGGCGATAATGGCTGAAACGTCACATTTTTGGGCTAAATCAACCAGTTTTACCACCTCGTCCACTTCATTGTTATAGACCACCGTGTTGACGGTCAAATAGGAGCGTACTTGATGTTCCTTGCATATTTGGGTAATCTGTTGCAGGTCGTCGTAATTGAAGTTGGCAGCAGAGCGTGAGCGCATATTCATCTTGCCCACCCCAAAATATACCGAACCGGCACCAGCTTGAATGGCTGCCATCAGCGACTCGTACGAGCCAACGGGAGACATGATTTCAGTCTTCATTCTGCCTTCTGTTCAGGGAAAATGCGTTTGTAAAATATCAGGGCCAAAATAATGCCAACCGTGACACAGCTGTCTGCCAGATTGAAAATAGCAGGGAAGAAGTAGTCACCACCCCAAAGGGGGAACCATTCGGGAATCACAAACAGCGGGAAGTAAAACATATCTACCACTTTACCAAACAGAACAGGAGCGTAGCCTCCGCCTTCGGGAAAGAGGGTGGCCACTGTCAGCGGCGTACTTTCGCTGAAAATGACACCATACAATAGCGAATCGATGATATTGCCAATGGCACCGGTAATAATCAGTGACAGAATGGTCACTACTATCCAGTCGGCCTTATCTCTTTTGATTAGTCGTATAAGGTAATAGATGAGAAAACCTACAATTACCACTCGCCCTACTGTTAGCAACAGTTTGCCTATGTTTTGTCCGAAGGACAAACCGAAAGCCATGCCTTCATTCTCTATGAAGTACAGATAGAACCAATTTCCCAAAACGGGAATATGCTCACCCAAGGCCATGTGTGTTTTCACCCATACCTTGAGAATCTGATCCAGAATGATGAAGACAACAATGATGCAGATTGAGAGCAGGTGGAGCTTGGTGGTTTTTTTCACAGAGTCTTATTTATTCTGGTTCATTTTAGCCTCGTAGCTCAGTGTAGCATGAGGAACGATTCTGAGACGCTCTTTCGGAATGAGTTTACCGGTTACACGGCAAACGCCGTAAGTTTTGTTTTCGATACGGATGAGGGCAGCCTCAAGATTCTTGATGTATTTTTCCAAGCGGGCGGCCAGCTGTCCGTTTTCTTCCTTTGACAAAACCATGTTACCTTCTTCCAGATTTTTGAAAGTGGGAGCGGTGTCCATAGTATCGTTTCCGGCATTACTGTATGCCTCTAAGTAGGAAGCCAGGTTTTCTTTGGCTTCAGCTATCTTTCCTTCTATCAGTTCTTTGAATTCAGCTAATTCTTCGTCTGAATATCTTACCATTGTTTTACCTGACATAGTCTTATTTATTTTAGGTGAATAATGATTCTGCAAAGATACAAAAAAATATTATATCTCTGCTCCGTCGAAACAGTAGGTGCAAAGACGGTCTTTGGGTAGGCCGATAGCTTTGGCAATCGTGCTCAGTTTGTTGAACTTCAAGGAATCCACACCCAGATGCTGGCGGATTTTTTCCACCAAGTTGGCATATTGTGGGGTGGTGTCGTCCATATAGAGATGCAGGTTCTTCTTGCTGTCGCCTTCCAGCTCTTCAATCACACGGCGTGAAATCAGTTCCATTTCAGTTTTGGAGGCCGAGAAATTGATGAACTTGCAACCATACAGCAACGGAGGACAGCTGATACGGATATGAACTTCTTTAGCTCCATATTCATACAGCTTGCGTACATTGTCGCGCAACTGGGTGCCTCTTACGATGGAGTCATCGCAGAAAACAGCGCGTTTGCCTTTCAGGATAGCGGCATTAGGCAGCAGTTTCATCTTAGCCACATGCTCGCGGGTTTCTTGGTTGACAGGCATAAAGCTACGTGACCAAGTGGGGGTATATTTCACGATGCCTCGCTGGTAGGGAATGCCTTTTCCGGTAGCATATCCCAAAGCCATACCAATACCTGAGTCGGGAATGGCCGACACAAAGTCAGCTTCCACATCATCCTCTTTACCCATTTCATAACCACCTTGGTAGCGCATTTGCTCGATGCTGATGCCTTCGTATGATGATGAGGGGAAACCATAGTATATCCACAGGAAAGAGCAAATCTGCATCTTCTCGTTTGGAGCCAGCAGTTGGTGGAAACCATCGGCAGTAACCTTCATGATTTCGCCAGGTCCCACATAATGCTCAGTATGGTAATCCAAGTTATCAAAACTGTGGCAGTCAAAGGCTACTGCATAACCCTCATGATTTTTTCCGATAACAGCGGGTGTGCGTCCCAGATAATCTCTGGCGATAATAAGTCCGTCAAAAGTCAGAATCAGCATGGTGCATGATCCTTGTACTTTTTTGAAGACATTCTGGATGCCATCTACAAAGTCTTTGCCTTGAGTGATAAGCAAAGCCACCAATTCGGTGGGATTGGTATTGCCGGAGCTCAATTCGGTGAACTGCTGGTTGCGGCTCAGACAGTCGGCCTCCAGTTCATCCAGATTATTGATTTTACCTACAGTGACGATGGCAAAACGGCCCAAATGCGAGTTAACCACAATCGGCTGGGCATCTGTATCGCTGATGACACCGATACCGTGTGTGCCTTTGAATTTTGGCAGACTGTCGGTAAATTTGGTTCTGAAATAAGTGTTTTCAATGTTGTGAATGGAGCGGAAAAAATTGTTGCCTTCCATAGTGGCCATACCGGCACGCTTAGCTCCCAGATGAGAATGGTAATCTACACCGTAAAAAAGATCAGAAGCGCATTCTTTTTTCGATGCTACACCAAAGAAACCTCCCATAATTAATTAAAAATAAAATGATTATCCTTTCTTCTACATACCCTCTGACGGGCTGCAAAAATACAAAAAAATAATTCACGAATGGAGTAATACGTGTATTTTTTTAGCACAGAAATGCTATGTTTTTTAGTATCTGAGCATTAACTTTAGACGAAAACTTCTGCCCTGCATGGGGTAGTTTCTGACAATTTCGTACTGCTCGTTGGTAAAGTTTAAGAGTTCCGCCTTGAAGCCAAGAATTACCTTGTCTTTGATGTTGAACTCGTGGCCTATAAAGATACTCTGGTCAAAGTAGGGGTCTAACAGGTTGGCCGGTATGTTTTGGCCCAGTGCATAGCGGATGCCCGAAGCGACAAGAGTATATCCGACGGTGAACCAGGGGGTTTGGAAGTTAACGGCAACAGAGCCTGAATGCAGTGGGGTATATGGTATCTGTTGCCTGTAGGTTTTACTCTCCGGGTCGGTCATATCCAAAGCCTGCTGGAAGGAATAAGTGCCCATTAGGTTAACCTTCAGCTGTTTGATGATGCTGTACGAAAAATGAAGGTTTAGGTCTATGCCAAACACGTTGACCTTTCCATAGTTAATCATGCTCCACACAAAAAGGTTTCGGTTGGGAATGGCTACAATCTTGTCTTTTATCAGGTTGTAGTACACGTCAACAGCGGAGGACAGGAATATTCTTCCCAACCACGAATTGTCGTACGACAGTCCTACATTAAACTGGTTGGTTTTTTCAGGGTTCAGGTGCACATTGCCCACTTCACGATAGTAAAGATCGTTGAACGAGGGCATACGGAAAATGTTTTTATACAGCAACCTGATGGTGAAATCGCGCTTGCCGAGAGGGGTGATGCTGATGCCAGCAGAAGGAGAAAAGTGACTCTCGTTTTTGGCGGATTCCCCTTTTTCCACATGATTGTATACGTAGGTATGTAATAGGTTGGCTGAGATGCTGACATATTTGGAGGTGAAGGAAGTGGCCAATACGCTGAGACAGTTGAAACGGCTGGGGTTGACAAAATCTGGCAAGTTGGCATTCATATTATTGTAGAACAAGTCGTTGGCAAAGGATATTTGCCACTGCTTGAAAGGCTTGTACAGCACACTGTTGCTGAGGTAATACTCGCGTTGGATGTAGGTGTTGTCCAGTTTGCCTGCCAGGTTGTGATAGTGCGGGTCCAGATAGTGTGTCTGGTCATAATTGTATTTCCCATGACACTGGTAGGCTATCTTGTCGGTGAAATGGTGCTCGAAGTGGGCTTGTCCGAAAATATTATAGCTGCTCAAGCGCTGGTAGTTCTCCAGATTATAATATATGGTAGCTCCCGGAAGACCTCTGTCGGAGTAGTAATAGTAAATTTTAAAATCAAGTTTGGATTTTTTACTGAACCTTGCATATAAATTGGCTTCGGTTTGAATGTTACGTACATCCGAGTTGCTGCGCCGCTCACGTGAAATACTGTCGTTGACTCCCTGCCCGTAGTGCAAATCGAAGGGATAATCTCCCTTGGATTGCAGATAGTTGAATTTCAGCGACCAGGCATAAAAAGAGTCATCTGCGTCCCGCTGTTTTTTGATTCTGTTTTCCAGCAAAAAATAGGGACTAATCAATCCAAAGGATCCTCCTGTGAAGGCAAAATGAAGGTTAACGGGCTTGTTGTCTTTAAATACAGGCTCTTGGGTGACGATATTGATGAGACTGGCTGACGCAAACAGTCGGGCGGGAACAAAAATGTCCTCCTCGCGACCTATTTGCAGGGAAATGGATTTGATATTTTCGGTGGAGATTTTGCTGAGGTCTATCTGGCCGGTCTGGCAGTCGCTCATAGCTATGCCATCGTAGGCCACTCCTGTATGCTGTGAGCCGAGACCACGTACTGCCACAGTTTTCATGCCTCCAATACCGCCATAGTCCTTGATGACGATGCCCGACATGAACTTCAAGGCATCAGAAAGCTGGAGTGTGGGCAAGGATTTTAGGTCCTGATTCCTGATGACCTGAATCGGAGCGGACGATTCATTTGGTCGTTCCTTACCCACAATTTCCACTTCCTGTAACTTTTGTCTTCTTACACTGTCTTTTTGGGCGCAAACGTCAAGTGAAACAAACAGAAACAAGCAAAGCGGAAAGACAATGCCCATAAGCCCACGTGTCCATGTGCCAAGTTTCAATTGTTGAATTATTGCATGCACCATCCTTCATTTATCTTTTCGGCCTTTTGCCTGTTTTTGTTTTTTGTTCGGAATAAGTACATACACAATGGGTAAGGTAATACCTTTATATAGCCATTTGTGTCATCCTGCATCCCGAGGGTTTCACAATGATGATGTATTGACAGGTTTTCTGACTTGTTTCCCTTTTTTTGACGTCTTCCCATCGGTTTTGAAGCCGACAGTGACCTGTTGTCAAAAGGTTGATGAAACTCACAGCAGCGGGAGCTGTACAGGATTTGCACCTGTTTCCCTCACGGATTCTGACATAGCATCATCCTCATCAAAACATCGTGGCAAAAATACAAAAAATATTCAACTGTCGGGTGTGTATATTTTTTTGAAAATTCAAGCTTCGATGTAAGTTAAAAAGTGTTAATTTTGCAAAAGGAAAATTTGTCTAACTAAAAATATTATTGTTATGAAAAAAATTAGTGTTATTTTGTTGAGCCTGGTAATGGGCTTGATGTTAACTGTGAATGCACAAGCACCTTACAAACACAGTATTGGTGGAACTTTCGTAAACATGGAAGCCGTTTCTTACAAGACTTTCTTTAACGACAACTTGGCTTTGAGTGTGGATCTCGGTTTCAAATGGACCATTGGGGCAACTACTGGTGGAAGTGGATTATTGATGACTTTCGAGGCAAATCCGAATTTTATGTATGAGTCTGCCATTGGTTCCAAAGGCTTGTATTGGTTAGCTGGTGGTGGTGTAAGTCTGGGTATGGGTCTTCCTCAAGTTATTGGTGGTGGAGTAGTCGGAAAATTTGGTGTTAATGCCATCGGTGGTATCGAATATAAATTCAATATTCCATTGACTCTGCAAGCCGACTTTAGACCTGGCTATGGTATGATATTTTATAATACATACGGTGGAAGTTATTTTGATTGGGCTCTATGCTTCGGTGTAAGATACACTTTCAAATAATCAACAATTACATTACTATTATAAAGAAAACGCCTCGTCAAACACGAGGCGTTTTCTTTTTATTGTTTTGAGAAATCCTGTTATTCAATAATAGTCAATTCTTGCATCAGGTTTTGGGCATTGGCCATTTTGTCGATGATGAATAGCAGGTAGCGCATGTCCATGCAGATGGTACGCTGCACTTCGTTCTCGAACGACAGGTCGCCACTCATAGCCTCCCAGTTGCCATCGAAGGCTAAACCGATAAGGTTGCCGTTGGCATCGATTACCGGACTGCCAGAGTTGCCTCCTGTGATGTCGTTGGTAGTGATGAAGTTGACCACCAGGTCGCCATTCTCGTTGGCGTAGCGGCCATAGTCTTTGCGTTCCCACAGCTTAATCAGGTCTTTCGGCACATCAAACTCCCAGTTACCAGGCACATATTTGGCCATCACACCGTCCAATGTGGTGATGTAGTCGTAGGTCACCGCATCGCGAGGAACGCAGTTTTTCACACTACCGTAGGTGAGTCGCATGGTGAAGTTAGCGTCGGGATAGAAGTTGCGGTCTTTCTGCATCTCCATCAGGCCTTTCATATACAAACGCTCGGCACGACTATTGCTCACCTCGTCAGCCTTTTCGCTCAGGTTCCAATACGATTGCAGAATGTCGTACATCAGAGCATAAATGGGGTCTTTCGAAAGGGGTTTCGGATTGTCAATCCAAGCATACAATTTGTCGGCATCCACCAAAATGGATTTGGCAAAAGCGTTATCCACAAATGCAGTAAAATCTCCACCTGTTTTGTCACCCACCTTCTTGATGGTGGCAGGCAGTTGGTCATGGTTCACGTCCTTGTAAAAGAGGTTCAACAAAGCGATGGTCACATCACGGTCCAATGCTTGATCATAATCCTTGAAAAAGTCTTGAACAGAGCCTTTCATTCTTTTGACGTATGCTTTAATATCATCTTTCGAGACTGATTTGTCGTTGAAAGCATTGTTGACTGCTCTGAATCTCAAGGCGAAGGTTACGGCCTCACCGCCTCTCCATCCTGCCTCGCGGTGGTAGATCAGCGCTTTGGTGTATTTCTCCTGATGATTCCAGTATTTGTCGAACTCGTCAAAAATATTGCCATATTCCTTCTTTCTGTCGGCATTCTGGTTCATCCACTTGCGGAAATCCTGTTCTTGAGCTTGTCTTTTTTCAAAAACTTTATTCTGCTGCAGCTGTTTCACTTGGCCGATATAGTATTTCCAGTAGTTGCTCACGCTGGCTTGCTTGGAGGCGTATTGGATAAACACGGCGGGGTCGGCATCCATGTGCTTACGGTACTGTTCCAACTTGGTGGTGCGGCAGGCGATGATGGCGGGACCTTCTTGTTCAATCACATTCTTCACGGCTCCTGAGGTAGAGTAGCGGTCGGTAGAGCCTGGGTAACCCAAAATCATGGTGTAGTCGCCTGGCTGAACGCCTTTCAGCGAAATCGGCAGGTAGTGCTTCGACTTCATGGGGATATTTTTCTTGCTGTATTCAGCAGGAGAACCATCGGGAGCGGTATAGACTCTGAAGATGCAGAAGTCGCCCTTGTGGCGGGGCCAGGTCCAGTTGTCGGTGTCGGCACCGAACTTGCCGATACCCCAAGGTGGACAGGCCACCAGACGTACATCTTTATATACATCGTAAACAAACAGGATGTATTGGTTGCCGTGGTAGAAGGGCACTATTTCCACTTCCACATTGCGGTCGCCCTTACGCTCTTTAGCCAATGCCTTGCTGTTTTCTTTGATGATTTCCTCGCGTTCAGTTTCCGACATATTGTCTGTAACGCCTTTCAGCACGATAGAGGTAACATCTTCAATGAAGTTCAGAAACGACACGGTAAGACCCTCGTTGGGCAGTTCCTGGTCTTTGCTGCGGGCCCAGAAGCCGTCTTGCAGGTAGTCGTGTTCCACGGAAGCGTGACTCTGTACATACGAGAGTCCGCAGTGGTGGTTGGTCAGCAGCAGTCCTTCGGGCGAAATCAGCTCACCGGTACAGCCGCCGCCAAACTGCACGATGGCGTCTTTGAGGCTGGGCTGGTTGAAGCTGAAGATTTGCTCGGCGGTCAGTTTGCAACCCAGTCGCTGCATATCCGCCAGATTCTGTCCGTTGATGGAATAAGGCAGCCACATACCCTCATCGGCACGCGCCCCTAAGACAAGCATCATCAACGCGATGCATAAAAGATTGATTTTCTGTTTCATATTGATTTAGTTTTGAATGATCAATTGAAAGTAACGTAACATCCTGCAAAGATACAAAAAATAGTAGTATAAAGTAATAATTGAAAAAAAATAGGACTGTCACTATGTGGCAGCCCTATTGGTGGAAATATGTTGGACACATTTGGTGTGTCCTGATAGGATTATTTTCCTTCGCTCAGTTTCTTGTAGCCTTCGTAGCGCAGTTTGGCGAACTGCTCGGTCTTGGCGAAGAGTTCTTTGGCTTCTTCGGGGAAGGTCTTCAGCAAGCTGTTGTAACGGACCTCGCCCATGATGAAGTTCTGGAAGTCTGCCCAGTTGGGTTCTTTGCTGTCGAGATGGAAACCGTTTTGACCGGCTTCTTCTTCGGCAGGGTTGAAACGCCAGAGGTGCCAGTAACCGCAATCCACAGCCAACTTTTCTTCTTTCTGAGAATGACCCATACCAATCTTGATACCGTGGTTGATACAAGGAGCATAGCAGATGATCAATGACGGTCCAGGATAAGCTTCAGCTTCCTTGATGGCCTTGAAGTACTGTGCCTGGTTGGCGCCCATAGCAACCTGAGCTACATATACATAACCGTAGCTCTTGGCAATCATACCAAGGTCTTTCTTGCGCACCTTCTTACCAGAAGCAGCAAACTTGGCCACAGCACCTGCGGGGGTAGCTTTGGAGCTCTGTCCACCAGTGTTGGAGTATACTTCGGTATCGAGAACGAGAACGTTGACATCTTCGCCGCTGGCCAATACATGGTCCAAACCACCGAAACCGATGTCGTATGCCCAACCGTCACCACCGAAGATCCACTGTGACTTCTTCACCAAGTGGTCTTTCAGGTCAACAATCTGCTTGCAGTAGTCGCAACCGCATTTTTCACAAGCGGCAACGATTTTGTCAGCCAATTCAGCGGTCTTCACACCACATTCGCGGTTGTCAATCCATTCTTGGAAGAGGGCTTTCAGTTCAGTGCTGCAGCAGTCGCAGTTGGCGATAGCTTCCTTCATGATGCGTTCCACTCTGTCGCGCATCTTGCGGGTAGCGGTAGCCATACCGAGACCGAATTCAGCGTTGTCTTCGAACAAGCTGTTAGCCCATGCAACACCCTTGCCGCTTCTGTAGTTCTTGCAGTAAGGAGTGGCTGGTGCTGAACCACCATAGATGGAGGAGCAACCGGTAGCGTTGGCTACAATCATTCTTTCACCAAACAGCTGGGTGATGGTCTTGATATAAGGAGTTTCGCCGCAACCAGCGCAAGCGCCTGAGAACTCGAACAGAGGCTGTGCGAACTGGCTGTTCTTAACAGTAGCGTATTTGTCGATGAGGTTGTCTTTGTAAGTGACTTTCTTCTGGCTGTAGTCCCAATTCTTGGCTTCGTCCAGCTGGCTTTCGAAAGGTTTCATCACCAAAGCTTTTTCCTTGGCGGGACAAACGTCGGCGCAGTTGCCGCAACCGGTGCAGTCCATTACAGAAACCTGCATGCGGAAATGCATACCGGCAAATTCCTTCGGAGCCTTGATGTCGATGGCAGCCATGCCCTTAGGAGCTTTCTTCAGCTCTGCATCGGTCATCACAACAGGACGGATAGCAGCGTGAGGACATACCAATGAGCACTGGTTACACTGGATACAGTTGGCAGAATTCCATTCGGGAACCACGGTAGCCACACCACGTTTCTCGTAAGCGGTGGTACCAGCGGGGAAGGTGCCGTCAACGATTTCCTTGAAAGCGCTCACGGGCAGGTCGTTACCGCACTGAGCCACCATCGGGCGCATCACTTTGTTGATGAATTCAGGATCGCTGTCGTTGTGCTCGAAAACGAAGTCGGTGGTGCAATCCAATTTAGCCCATTCAGCAGGGATGTCCACCTTGGTGATTTCACCGCCACGGTCAACAGCTGCATAGTTCATGTTGACAATGTCTTCACCTTTCTTACCATACGATTTCACGATGAACTTCTTCATTTGTTCAACAGCGAGGTCGTAAGGAATAACGCCTGAAATCTTGAAGAATGCACTCTGGAGGATGGTGTTGGTACGGTTGCCCAAACCGATCTCAGCGGCAATCTTGGTGGCGTCGATGATGTACATGTTGATGTTGTTGAGAGCCAAGTATTTCTTCACGAAATCGGGAAGATGTTTCTTGGTGTCGGCTACGCTCCAGGGTGAGTTGTAGAGGAAAGTACCGTTTTTCTTCAGACCGCGCAGACAGTCATATTTCTTCAGGTAAGAAGGAACGTGAACGGCCACGAAGTCGGGAGTACCTACCAAGTAGGGAGCCAGGATGGGCTGGTCACCGAAACGGAGGTGTGAACAAGTGTAACCGCCAGATTTCTTGGAGTCATAGTCGAAGTAAGCCTGGCTGTATTTGTTGGTGTTGTCACCGATAATTTTGATGGAGTTCTTGTTGGCACCCACTGTACCATCAGCACCGAGGCCATAGAATTTGGCTTCGAAAGTGCCCTTCGGCAGGATGGAGATTTCCTTACCAACCTTGAGAGAACGGTGGGTAACATCGTCGTTGATACCAACGGTGAACTGGTTCATCGGCTTGGGAGCAGCGAGGTTCTTGTAAACGGCCAAAATCTGGGCAGGGGTGGTGTCCTTTGAAGAGAGACCGAAACGACCGCCGATGATCATCGGTTTGTTCTCGGCCGGGATGTCTTTGCAGTTGGCGAATGCTTCAACCACATCCAGATACAGCGGATCGCCGTTTGCACCGGGTTCTTTCGTGCGGTCAAGGACGCAGAT
>Ga0265299_10000363_pt1 | contig 58262 bp, 42 predicted proteins | sample AusTroGonzalo_MG_4_FD_193485 | JGI IMG/M metagenome (GOLD analysis project Ga0265299, IMG submission 193485) | Bovine rumen microbial communities from tropical cattle in Woodstock, Queensland, Australia - Gonzalo_02 | ecosystem: Host-associated > Mammals > Digestive system > Stomach > Rumen ...
CCTGCGTCATCCTTAACCTGTCCCTTAACAGTCACGTTCTGTGCGGTTGCACAGATAGGCACTGCTATTGCGAGCAGTACGCCTAACACATGTTTTTTGAGATTCATAAAAAAGGATTAAAAAGGATAAAGTTAAACAATTAGGTTTAAAATATAAATCGTTTTAAAGGTTGTTGTACCCGACATTTTCGGGTTTGGGCGGACATTTTCCGCCGGGCTCTTTTCTCATAAACTTGGCAAATTTAAGTTTTTATTTGATTTCGCCAAAGTAAAGGGTTTAAATTTTGTTCCAAAATATAAAAATAATAATGTTTCAGGAACAATTGTTAACGGATTAAGAGGGGGCTTAGTTTTGAATTTGGCTTTAGGCCTGAATGAGAAGTCGATTTTTATACATGTTCAAAGAACAACGTATCGATTTATTCATCTATATTTGTGTAACCGAAACCAATTAACGCTTAAAATATGAACATAAACAACATTATGGCGGATCTGGAGCGTAGGCATCCGGGTGAGAAAGAGTATCTTCAGGCAGTGCGTGAGGTACTGATTAGTGTTGAACCTATCTATAACCAGCATCCGGAGTTTGAGGATGCGAAAATTGTGGAACGTATGGTCGAACCCGACCGTATCTTTACGTTCAAAGTGCCATGGACTGATGATAATGGCGAGATTCATGTCAATACAGGTTATCGCGTACAGTTCAATAACGCCATTGGACCGTACAAGGGCGGGTTGCGTTTTCACTCTTCGGTCAACCTGTCAATCCTTAAGTTCCTGGGATTCGAGCAGACTTTCAAGAACGCCCTTACCACTCTGCCTATGGGCGGCGGCAAGGGTGGATCTGATTTCTCGGCCCGTGGCCGTTCTGCGGCGGAAATTGAGCGCTTCTGTCACAGTTTTATGCTGGAATTATGGCGTAACATAGGTCCTGACACCGATGTTCCGGCCGGCGATATAGGTGTAGGTGCCCGTGAGATAGGCTACCTGTATGGAATGTATAAGAAGCTTGCTCGTGAAAATACAGGTGTGCTTACCGGAAAAGGTCTCACTTTCGGCGGTTCCAAGATACGTCCCGAGGCTACCGGATTCGGTGCGCTGTACTTCCTGCGTCAGATGCTATCTGACCGCGGTGATTCCCTGGAGGGCAAGACAATTGCAATCAGCGGATTCGGAAATGTGGCGTGGGGTGCGGCCAAGAAGGCTACGCAGTTGGGCGGCAAGGTGGTCACTCTGTCAGGCCCTGACGGTTATGTGTATGACAAGGAGGGCTTGAATGATGAGAAGATTGCCTATATGCTACAGCTTCGCGCCACCAATAACGATGTGATTGAGCCGTATGCCAAGAAGTTCGGTGCCGAATTCTTTGCGGGCCGCAAGCCGTGGGAGTGCAAGGTTGATATTGCAATGCCTTGTGCTACTCAGAATGAACTTAACGGTGAGGATGCAGCCTTGCTGATCAAGAACGGTGTCAAGTATGTTGCAGAGGTTTCAAATATGGGTTGCACACCGGAGGCTATCGATGCTTTTATTGCTGCTCGCGTACTGTACGGTCCCGGTAAGGCTGTTAATGCCGGTGGCGTTGCCACATCCGGTCTTGAAATGACTCAGAATGCCATGCATATCTCTTGGTCGGCCGATGAGGTTGATGCGCGCCTGCACACCATCATGTCCGATATTCATGAGCAGTGCGTCAAGTACGGTACAGAGCCTGACGGGTATGTAAACTACATGAAGGGTGCCAATATTGCCGGCTTTATGAAAGTAGCTCAGGCTATGTTGGAACAGGGATTCCTGGGATAAGATATGATTAAAGAAAGAATTGATGCTCTGCGCCGGCTGATGGCGGAGTGGGGGTGGAATGTTGCTGTAACGGTAGGCGAAGATCCCCATAATAGTGAGTATACGCCGTTACGCTGGTGCCAGCGTCAGTTTATCAGCGGATTTACCGGGTCGGCCGGTGTGGTTGTGATAACAAAGGATTATGCCGGCTTGTGGACCGACTCCAGATACTGGATTCAGGCCGCTCGTGAACTTGTGGGCAGTGGAATAGAGCTGCATAAAATGGTGTCAGTCGAGGATAAGGATTGGATCAAGTGGATTGAGCAGACTATTCCATCCGGCGGAAAGGTGGGTATAGACGGCCTTTGCATGAGTATGGGTGAGGCTGTGCAACTGGGTAACGCTATTGCTGCAAAAGGGGCGTCGATTGTTTCCAAACCGGATTATCTTGAGGCTTTGTGGCCGGATAGGCCTTTGCTGCCGCAGGGAACCGTCTGGCTCCATGAGGAGTGTTTTGCCGGGAAGTCAAGGGCCGGAAAGCTGGAATGGCTGCGCGGTGAACTTGACGGCATGGGCTGCCGTTATATGTTCCTTAATTGTCTGGATCAGATTGCATGGCTGCTTAATATCCGGTCAAATGATGTGGAGTATTGTCCGTTCGTGATTTCGTTCGCTCTTGTATCGCCTTGCGGTGTGGATTTGTTTGCTGAGATTTCAAAATTTGATGCAAATATTCTTTCTGAGCTGAAAAAAGCAAATGTTAGTGTACATGCATACGGCGAAGTGGGGCGGTATATTAGTTCGTTCAAGGCTGACGGAAAGATCCTGATTGATTCCGGCTCACTCAACTATGAGACGGGTAAGGCAATTGTTGATTCTTTTGGCCGGGATAATATTGTTGAGGGCAATTCTCCTGTTGAACTGGCAAAAGCTGTCAAGAATGATGTTGAGATAGAGGGTTTCCGTAAAGCTTATATTCAGGATGGTATTGTTCAGACGCGTTTCTTCAAATGGCTTGAAGAGTCTATGGCTGAGGGTAAACGGATAACGGAGTCGGATGCATCGGATAAGCTGCATGATCTGCGGGCTGCGATGCCGGATTTCCTGGACGAGAGTTTTGAAACGATATCAGCATATGGCCGGAATGCTGCCTTGCCGCATTATTCTACCATACGGGGGCAGGATGCTTTGCTTGAGCCGCACGGGTTATACCTGAATGACAGCGGGGCTCACTATAAATATGGCACTACCGATATTACCCGTACTGTGCCGTTGGGGCCATTGACAGATCTGGAGCGTGAGGATTATACGCTGGATATGATGGCTATGATAGATTTGGCTATGGCTGTATTTCCTGAAGGAACTCCGGGATGCCGCATTGATGCAATTGCACGCCGTCCGTTGTGGCAGGCAATGCGTAACTTCGGGCATGGCACAGGTCATGGAGTGGGGAATGTGCTGTCAGTTCATGAGGGGCCACAATCTATACGCCAGAATCTGAAGGACCAACCTTTGTTGCCGGGTATGATTACATCGGATGAGCCTGGAATATACCGTGAGGGATTTCATGGAATACGTCATGAAAACATGATTCTGTGTTCCCGTAAAGGGGAAAATGAGTTTGGAAGCTGGCTTGGTTTTGAAACTCTGACCAGAACCTATCTGGATACAGATCCTCTAATCTTGTCTTTGATGGATAGTAGGCAGATAGAGTGGCTGAATAATTTTAATGAGACGGTTTATCGTGAGGTGGCTCCATATCTGACGGATGTCGAAAGGATCTGGTTAAAGAAAAAGACATCTCGCGCTAGTGTCTGATCATCAACACTTTAGATTATTGTTGAATTATTTTTTCTGTGTTGTCGAAATTGTTTTGTGAATAATTTTGACTATATTTGCAGTGTTAATTGTTCAACTGAGATTCTGCAGATGAAGATACAGTCATATTTCCTTTTGCTTCCGTGCGTGGCAGGTTTTTTTTGGTTGTTGGCTTATTTGCTTTTTTCCTCAAGAGGAGTTGTGTTCCGCAAGATGACCCGTTTTATCGCTGTGGTTTCATTATTCCTTCTTTTTACCTTGTTGTCATTGGATGAGTCTAGTAGGCTGCTTTTGCATTATACCCTTTTCAAGCAGGTTTGCGCCCTTTTGATTATACCTTATTTCCTTGTATATATATATGCGCTTCAGGGTACCAAGCCTTCCAGTATTTTTTTCAAGATACTCTCTTTCGTTCCTTTTCTTCAACTTGTTGTAGGAATAGAATCCGTTTTTTCGATAGGTTATGACAATGCTGTCAGGATTCTGATAGATTCATATACTTTCCAGGGGCCTATGTTCCCGTATCTGCCGGACAACAGTCAGATGGTATTCTATGCCTGCTATACGTATATGTTCAAGTCGTTCCTGCTTCTGGATTTTTTGCTGTTCTCTATCAGCCTTATGAGATGTGCCATTGGCGGAACCTGCAACATAAAGGAAGTCCTTTCATTTTTCTTCAGTGGCAAGAAAGCCCCGTTGAGGCCGGTTCAGTTTTTCTTGGCTTTACTGCTGTTCCTTATAGTTGTCTCCGCTCTTATTCTTGGCAAAACCAGTTATATAGAGAGCGTGCCGCTTGCTGCATCGGGTTCTTTGGCTATTGCATTTTTCCTGTCGCTCATAGCCTTTGTGGGTACGGCTGGCACTGCTGAGCGTCAGTCTATATCGGGTATATTGAAAACAGTCAGATTCGGGGGACAACCCATGCCGGATATGCCTGTGAGTGATACGGTTGACGCTTCCGATACTGAAGATGATGCAACTGTCATACAGGAGTTAGCTGTTGTAGACGAGGATGCAAGGAGTCGGATGAGAGAGGAGATAGATGCCAAGCTCTCCGATATAGTGGAGGGAGAGGAGTTGTATCTTAAACGCGATCTGACGCTTACTCTGGTTGCAGACAGGCTTGGCGTGTTTAAGGACGAGCTTTCGGATTACATAGATTACAGATACGGCATGTCATTCCAGAACTATATCAATATGTTGCGGATAAGTTATGCCGAGAAGTTCATTCTAAGCCACGATCGCGTGACCCAAAAGGATATTGCTTTGGCGTGTGGCTTCTCCGGCGCTTCATCATTCAATACGGCATTCAGTAAAAAGAATGGGGTGACTCCTAAAATCTGGAAAGACAGGCAACTGGAGTCTTTGAGAAACAAGGAAGCATAGACAGCTTTTGTCGATAAAATAAAACAAGAGACTCGCTACGCAGCGGGTCTCTCGTTCTCAATAGTCCTTTTCCAATAATTGAAATTTAGATGAACCGGTTTCACAACCAATCTTCTCTCTCCTTGTTTGCACTACAAATATAAGCGATGTTTTTTATTCCCGTATCATATTTTTAAAAAAAATGAATAGAATATTAACTTTTTTATGATTTGGGATGCTTTTTTGTGATTTTGGGAGTCCGATAAGTCGTTCAGATTATCTTGAAAAATTTTGGTCAAATCCGTGAAAAATTTTGCAAAAGAAAGCCTGTGTGACAATAAGAAGCAGAAAAGCGGGACTTCACAGTTCCGCTTCCCTTAAAATAAAATCTAATACCATGAAAAACACGTAGCAAAGATATAGTCCGTATTCGGTATTTCCAAAAGATATGGAGTTTTTTTCATATTTTTGTGCCGCAATAGAGTATCAGTTTTAATATGGGTAGTAAGAGACTGTTTACAGCCGACAATATCAAATCATTCAACGTGGTTCAAGAAACTACTCTGCTGCCGTTTCTGATCATGTCAATGCCTAATTTGAGCCGTACGGAGGTTAAATCCATGCTTAAATACAAACATGTAGCCATTAAAGGTGCGGCTGTTACCCAGTTTGATACACCTCTTATGCCAGGTGATACGGTTGAGGTTAATTTTGGCCGTTCTTTCTATCAGTTCAACAATCCTCAGGTAAAGGTCCTGTATGAGGATAAGTGGATGGTCGTGATTGAAAAGGCTTCGGGGTTGCTTTCTGTCGCAAATGATAATGTTCGTGAAAAGAATGCATTTCATATAATGCGTGATTATGTAAGGCATACCAATCCTGAAGCTGAACTTTATGTATGCCATCGTCTGGATCAGTATACATCGGGTATACTTATCTTCTCAAAGGATCAGGATATGATGCTTGAGATGCGTTCCAACTGGGATTTCTATGTGAAAGAACGCAAATACGTGTGCGTGACAGAGAACATTCCGCCTCGTCAGGAGGATACTATTGAAAGCTTGCTTACACAGAATGACCGAATGCAGGTTTATTCCACAAATGATGAGGAAAACGGCCGCCTGGCCATAACGCATTATCGTGTACTGCAGACTCGCGGACGCTATGCCCTGGTGGATGTGGAGATTTTTACCGGTAAGAAAAACCAGATCCGTGTCCATATGTCGGAGATGGGTTGTCCTATAGCCGGTGATATCAAATATGGTGCTGAGACCAATCCGGCCCGGCGTCTGATGCTGCACAATTATCGTCTTTCATTCATTCATCCGGTAACGGGGGAGCTTATGCGTTTCTCACTGCCTACGCCAACCGTATTCCGTAAACTGACATCTCCTGATAAATGAAAAAGAGCTTTAAGCCGGGTACAATGATTTACCCTCTGCCTGCAGTTCTTGTAAGCTGTGGTGCTACTCCTGATGAGTATAACGTTATGACCGCTTCGTGGACAGGGACTGTGTGCAGCAATCCGCCCATGTGTTATGTTTCCATTCGTCCGGAGCGTCATTCATACGATATCATCAAGCGTACAGGGTGCTTCGTAATAAACCTGACCAACAAGGCGCTGGCCCGTGCTACGGATTTTTGCGGGGTTCGTTCAGGCCGTGATATGGATAAATTCAAGGAGGCCGGTATTACACCAGGTAAAGCCGAGGTGGTGTCAGCTCCAACGGTTGAGGAATCGCCGGTATCTATTGAGTGCAAAGTGGTGGATATTAAGCCGCTGGGCTCACATGATATGTTTTTGGCCGAAGTGGTGAATGTTCTTGTGGATGATAAGTATATTGATGAAAATGACAAACTCGACATGGCCGCAATGGATCTCATTGCCTATACACACGGCGAGTATTTTGACGTCTCAAATCCAAAAGGTTTCTTTGGATGGTCAGTCCGCCGCAAGAAAGTCATCAAGCGCGAAAAAAAATGAACACAATAGGGACTGTCCCTATTGTGTGCTTTTTCAATTCAGGAATTTGAGGAAGTGGTCTGCGCTGGGATCAAAAGTGTAGGGACCTTTAAGCAGTTTTCCTTTTGAATCTATTATTACGTAGAAAGGCTGGGCATTTGCACCGAACTTGTGTCTTTGCAACAGGCTCCACTTATCGCCTACGGTGCGGATTTTGATTTTGTTGCCGTTCTCGGTTACAGTCCACCGCTTCGGGAGGGGAGTCTTGTCATCCACGAACAGCGATACCAGTATATAATCGCTTTTTATTTTCTCGGCCACGCTGGGATCGGTCCAGACCGATGCCTCCATCTTTCGGCAGTTTACGCATCCGTAACCTGTAAAATCCACCAGTATGGGCTTGCCGCTGATTTCGGAAGCTATTATGGCCTCGCTGTAATCAGTAAACTGTGGTTCCACAGTCTGGTCGTTATGCCCGAATATCTGGGTGCTCATGGGTGGGGTGAAGGCACTTATAGCCTTTAGCGGTGCGCCCCATAAGCCGGGAACCAGCCAGACGGCAAAGGCAAGCGATACTATTCCGGCTACCAGACCTGTTACGCCAGAACGTTTACGGATAAGATATATACCCAGGAACAAAGCCATAAGTATCCATAACAGAATAAAGAGGTCACGTGAAAGGATTCCCTTGCCGTATGCCATATCGGCAACGGAGAGGAACTTGAGTGAGAAAGCCAGCTCTATCACTCCCAGCGTAACTTTTACACGATCCATCCAGCCTCCGGATTTTGGCATTGACTGTAACCAACCGGGGAACATTGCAAACAGTGTGAACGGTATGGCCATTGCCACCGAGAATCCGATCATTCCCACCGTAGGAGCAAGTATGCTACCTGTGGATGCAGCGTCAACCAGCAGAAAACCAATAATGGGTCCGGTGCAGGAGAATGAAACAATGGTCAGTGTGAGTGCCATGAAGAATATGCCTCCCAGGCCTTCGGCTGATGATTTGCGATCTGTCCCGGTGCTCCAACCCGATGGAAGCGTTATTTCAAAGAGCCCGAAGAAGGATAGGGCGAACGCGACCAGTATAAGGAAGAACAGTATGTTGACAAATGCATTTGTGGACAGTGCGTTGAGCGCGTTTGCACCGAAAATCAGCGTTATGATAAGAGCCAGAGCCACATAGACTGCAATGATTGAGAGTCCGTAGATTATGGCATCACGAATAGCTTTGCGGCGTGTTGATGAGCGTTTCAAAAAGAAACTCACGGTCATTGGGATTATGGGCCATACGCAGGGGGTAAGCAGAGCAATCAGACCGCCAATGAAACTGGTCAGGAATAGTCCCCAAAGGCTACCGCCTCCGGCGACTGCATTAGCTTCACTGTAATTCACAGGCGCCCAAAGCAATGCGTCAAAACCTTCAATACCTTCAATACCGTCTTGCTTTTCCTGTTCCTGGGCTGGTGCTTGGGAATCTGCGTCACTATGGTTGAACTCTATCCTTTGTGGAGGCAGGCAGTTGATGTCGTCACAGGCGCCGTATGTGAATGCACCCTCCATGGACCATCCGTCTGAGATTACGAAATCCTGAAAGAAAGTGACTTTGTTCTCAAAATATCGTACTGTCATATTGAACATGGGATCAAAGATCTCACGTTCTGTCCCACGAAACTTCAGTTCTGATGCGGGTGTTACGCCAAAGGATTCATCGAATTCCAGCTCTGCGCTTATTGGGCCTCCTTTGGGCAGTGAGGTGGAATAAACATGCCAGCCATCCGATATGTTGAGGCTGAATGTGAGCCTTATTGTATCGGCCGAAATATGTTCAAGCTTATGTGTCGGGTTTACGGGTTTTGAACTGTTTCCGAACGGTGCGGCCAGCAGTATGGCCAATATGCAATTGAAAAGCGTCATCAGTTTTTTACAGTTTTGCGCGAAGATAATCAAAAAACGCTTATGGGTTTGCCGGGAATTAATGTATATTCGCAAATCAAACATATTATTAAGGTATGGACAGAAGACGGCTGATTGCATTTCTGGTTCTTTTATTTACAGGTGCATTTCTATTATGGTTCAGTATGAAAACCAGGAACGAAGACAGTAAGGTTAACATAGGCAAGAGTGATATCCGCATTGAGGATGGGGTGTTGACTCCAGAGGTGCTATGGTCAATGGGGCGCATCGGTGGTGTGGCTACATCACCCGATGGCTCGAAAATAGTCTATCAGGTATCGTATTACAGCGTTAAGGAGAATGCAAGTCATACTGTCATTTATGTAATGAATGATGACGGTAGTGATGTAAAGTTGCTTACCAATACTTCTGTATCGGAACACAGTCCTGCATGGATTGACAATGACCATATTGCGTTCCTTACAGTTAAAAATGGCGTGCAGCAGATATTCAGTATGGATGCTGACGGAAATCACCGCAAGCAGTTGTCGTTTGGCGACAAGGATATCGAGGGATTCCTTTTTGCACCCGACATGAAGAATGTACTGATGGTTATGAATGTACCTAATCCACTGGTCAAGGAGCATCAGTACGAAGATCTGCCCAAGGCAAGCGGAATGATTGCCGATGACCTGATGTTCCGTCACTGGGACAGTTGGGTTACATCACTCCCGCACCCGTTCGTAGCTGAATTCAGAGGTGGCAGGGTGTCGGACAAGAGTGTTGACCTGATTGTCGGCGAGCCTTACGAGAGTCCGATGTTGCCGTTTGGTGGCATTGAACAGTTTGCATGGAGTCCCGACAGCAAGAGTATTGCATATACTTGCCGTAAAAAAGCCGGTGCAGAGTATACCAAGAGTACAGACTCGGACATATACCTTTATGGTTTGGAGGATCATAAGGTAAAGAATCTCTGTAAACTGCCTGGAACCGATGATATGAATATGGGTTATGACACTAACCCCAAGTTCAGTGCCGATGGTAAGTACATTGCCTGGCAGAGTATGGAGCGTGACGGTTATGAGAGCGATATAAACCGTCTTTATGTGATGGAGCTTGAGAGTGGTCGCAAGTGGAATGTGACCGAGGCGTTTGACAGTAACGTAGATGATTATATTTGGGCTGATGACAAGGATTATTTCTATTTCATCGGCTCGTGGCAGGGATGCATGTCTCTGTTTACCGTGGATTTTGAAGGGAATGTGCTTCCCGTCAATACCGAAGCATGTGACTACAATTCTTTGGCACTGGGTAGTAACAGAAGGTTGATCGTGACACGTCAGTCAATGAGATTTGCAACCGAAATATACTCGGTGGATGTAAAGCGCGGGCTTGCCGAGAAACTGTCACATGAAAATGACCATATATTCAGCCAGATGCCTAACATCAAGGTTGAAGCCCGGGCCGTAAAGACTACTGATGGCAAGGATATGCTTACCTGGGTGGTTTTCCCGCCAAACTTTGATGAATCCAAAAAGTATCCTACGATATTGTTCTGTGAGGGTGGTCCCCAGAGTATGGTTTCCCAGTTCTGGAGCTACCGCTGGAATTTCCGTATCATGGCGGCTCAGGGTTATATCGTCGTTGCTCCTAACCGTCGTGGACTTCCCGGATTCGGTAAGAAATGGCTGGAGGATATAAGCGGTGACTACGGCGGGCAATGTATGAAGGATCTGTTGAGTGCGATAGATGATGTCGCTCAGGAGCCTTATGTTGACAAGGACCGTCTGGGATGTGTTGGTGCAAGTTTTGGCGGATACTCCGTTTATTGGCTTGCCGGACATCATGACGGACGTTTCAAATGTTTCATAGCTCATGATGGTATTTTCAATCTTGAGCAGCAATTCGTCGAGACTGAGGAGATGTGGTTCCCGCAGTGGGATCTGGGTGGTCCGTACTGGGAGAAGAATGACATAACCAGGAGTACATATGCAACTTCTCCGCATCTGTTTGCCGACAAGTGGGATACTCCAATCCTTTGCATACACGGTGAGAAGGATTACCGTATCCTTTACTCGCAGGCGGTATCGGCCTTCCAGGCTGCAAGACTACGCGGTGTTCAGGCAGAGCTGTTGCTGTTCCCCGATGAGAATCACTGGGTGCTGAAACCTCAGAACGGCATCCTATGGCAAAGAACCTATTTTAATTGGCTTGATAAGTGGCTTAAGAAATGATTTATATCCTTTTCTCTCTCCCCGGATTGGCCATTCTTATATCGGCTGTTATCCTGAACATAAGAGGCAAGTGCTCTCCCAGAATAATGAGATCCATGACTGCTATGCTTGTTGTCGTGGCTTTAAGTATGTTGTTCTATGCGCAGTATTATAATGCAAATCTTGCAGCCAGGTATTCGTGGGGATTTGATTTTCTGTACTGTTTGCTGACGCCGTTTTGCGCTCCGCTATATTATCTTGTGGTGAATTGTCTGACTGATATCGAGCGAAGGCCTGCCATAAACGTGCTTGTCTTTATCCCGACTGTTATATATGCCGTAATGCTTATATCGGCGCAAGCACTCATGGACAGTGCTGAGAGGCATGCATACATATGCAATGAGATTCTGGGGCAGAACATACAGATGGAATCATCGGTGGCATATTCATGGATGGTGTTGGTCGGAAAGAAGATATTTGATGTATTTATGCCGGCGCAGGGCATTCTCGTTATGATATATGGAGAATTCCGCTTGAACACATATATCAGGATGCTTGAGAATTACACTTCCACCTACGAGGCAGGGAAAACCATTAAAATGCGTGGCATACATGTGCTGACAATTCTTGTCGTTGTGACAGGTCTGATAATGTCTGCTATTCCGGTATATGAAAGCGCGGATCGTATAGGGCTTGTGGCAGTAGCTGTAATCGGTCAGATTATACTGGTTTCACTTATAGTATCTTATGTGATGCAGTTGGAATATTCGGCCGAGGAGATTAAAGAGATGACAGAAGAACCCGAATTTCATATTCCGGTACAAACTGTAAGGACTCGTCCTGTTATGCCGATTGAGCCGGTTAGGAGAGAGGAGCCCATGCCCACTTCTCTAATCGCTAAGATTGATTATGCGATGCAGAAAGACAATCTTTTCTTGCGCGCCGACCTTTCAATAGTTTCTCTTGCCGAAACGATTGGAACTAACAGGACCTACGTCTCAAAGGCCATAAAGGATTCCAAGGGTTGTAACTTTTCGGATTATGTTAACCGTTACCGTTTGGATTATGCTGTAGAATTGATGAAGAGTATGCCCAAAGATGATATAGTAGTTCAGAATATCGCCATGCAATGCGGTTGCGGCTCTATTCAGACTTTCTATCGCTACTTCAAGCTTTTCTACAACGAGACTCCCACCCAGTGGATTGATAAGAACAAATAAAAAAGAGCCCCGCGGGGCTCTTTTTTATTTGTTCTTTTGCTGCTTTTGCAATCTTTCCTGTTCTTTCTGGAGAGCTTCAAGACGAGCCATCATATTGTTGCCGCCCTGTTTGCGTTTTGAAGGATCGTTGCGACTGGCCTCATAATCTGCTTCAAGCTTGGCCAGGATTGCTTTGTCATCAGTTGAACGGCGCAGCCAGATCATAGTTATAATACCTACCAGACCTGATATGAAGTAGTAGTAGCAGAGGCCCGATGAGTAGTTGTTGAACGAGAAGAAGAATATTACCGGCATTGCATACATCATCCACTTCATCATTTTCATGCTGTCTTCCTGTCCGGGAGCCATTTGCTGCTGTTGCATCGAGTAGATGGTATTGATGATGTTGGTCAAGCAGAACAATACGCAGAATATGCTCAGGTGGTTACCAATGAGGGGTATGTTGCTGCCCCAGCTGATCAGATCGTCAAATCCGGTAAGGTCCGTTGCCCAGAGGAAACTTTGCTGACGCAGTTCAATGGCATTCGGTACAAAGAAGAAGAACGCCATCCATACAGGCATTTGTACAAGTGAAGGAAGGCAACCTCCCATAGGGCTTACGCCGTATTTACTATATACGGCCATTGTTTCCTGCTGCTTTTTCATTGCGTCCTCGGGCTTGGGATACTTGGCGTTCACCTCGTCAACATATGGTTTGAGAGCACGCATCTTGGCCGATGACATATAACTCTTTACCTGTGCGGGGAATACCAGTGCCTTTACGATGAGTGTCATGAGCAGAATCACGATACCCATGTTAAGATTCCACTTTGAAAGCAGGTTGAACAGCGGGATGATAAGAAAACGGTTCACCTCACGTACTACGGGCCAACCAAGGTCTATTACGCGGTTAAGGCGTACCTTGTGGTCTGACTTGGCCAGTTTGCTGTTCAGCTTGAGTATCTTGTAGTCATTGGGGCCAAAGTAGAATTGGAACTTTGTGGATTGGTTCCCGCTGGGGTCAAAACCTGCATGAGTCTTGGCCATAAGCTTTTTCATATATCCCTGTCCCTTCAGATATGATATTCCTGAAAGCTGTGTTCCGCCGGCATATGTATCGGAGGCAATCATGATGCATGAGAAGAACTGGTTCTTGTATGCAACCCAGTCAAGTGACTCTTCAATAGTTTTGGAGGAAGCTCTGCGGGATTTCTTGGTGGCGGGTGATACGTTCATCACCTTAGCCTTCACCTTGTCGGCACGCTTATAGGTGAGGGTGGTGTAACGCTGCTCAAACTCAAATCCTTTCTCCTGCTGACGCAGGTTCTGTATCCAGTCAATAGCCAGGGTATTCAGATCAGATGAGAAGAAATGATCCATGCCGTCAGCCTTGATGTCAAGGTTAAGCATGTAGCTCTCGGGAATCAGGGAGTAGACAAAATCCAGGTGACCATAGCCGTTTGTGTTGAGGCGCATGATAACTGAATTCTCTCCTTTACGGACAGTCTCAAAATAGAGTCCTTTTGTCTGTATATTCTGGTTCTTGCCGTCTATCTTGAAGTTGAGGCTTATTTCGTCCTGGCCGAAGAGCGTTACGGGCTCACCTTGTTGGTCGTTATATCCGCTCAGTTGCGCAAAGCAGGGTGCGCCGCCTTTGGATGAGATACCTATCCTGACAAGTCCGTTGTCAAGGAAGACTATATCCTCAGTTCCGTTCATGGCGGGGAATAGAGGCGAGAGTGAATCCTGCTGGGATGCAGTAATTACAATGGATGCCTCCTGGATAAACTGTATTGAATCCTCTGTGGCGGATCTTGTAGAATCCAGTTTCTGCTCATACTGTGCCTTGGCTGAGGCGTTTTTCTTCTGACTGTTGCCGGACCATAGCAAAACAAGTACGACTATTACGCTTATGAGCGTTATTCCCAAATATGATTTTCTATCCACTGTGAAAATGTTATTATCTGTTTACGGACTGCGAAATTACACAAAAAAGAGACACCATCTTGCGCGCGCGCAAATAATGAGAGGTTTTTATTGTATTTTTGCACTTGAAATGGCAAGAAAACCTACGAATAAACGTTTTGCGTTCATCGCATTACTGACATTGTCTATTACAACCGCTGCTCAGGAAGTCCGCGATTCAATTCATGGAATACTTCCCGATACACTTGTCGTTTATGAGAAACTTAAGTCGTTGCCGGATACCATGTTACTCCTATTTGACGGTGAACCGGAAGTGACATTTGATGATATATCGGACAATCCACTGTATTACAAACTGTTCATGCCGCTGGTCCTTTACGGCTCGGCATTATCGGAGGCCATTTCACCTGACCGGAACGATATGATTGAGCAGGATGACTTGCTGCCTCTTGAGCCTTTGGAGTCGGGCAACGACCGCACTCTTGCAAAAATGATTGATGAGGCTCTTGTAAGGATCTATCTGGAACATCCGGAGCTGGTCAAGATGACCGAAGCGGAACTTATGGATGTACCTGGAATAATACCTATCTCGGACGATATGGCAAGCGGTGTCCGCTTCAAGGATACTAGAGCGAGCGGATATAGGCTATCGGATGATAAGAGTCCTGAGCGGGTCCGTTCCAGATTGCGTTACTGGAAGACATTCGGAAATTTTCAGGGTAAGTACACTCAGAGTCACTATTCAGATAACTGGTACAAGGGCGGAGAGAGCAACCACTCTATCCTGGGACAGTTGAACCTGGAGGCGGATTATGCAAAGAATCATACGACATTTGACAATAAACTGGAACTGAAGCTGGGTTATTACAATACATCCGAGGTAAACGGTAAGAACAGATTCCGTACCAACGAGGACCTTATCCGCTTTACCTCAAAATACGGTCTGAAAGCATTTGATAACTGGTATTATTCGGCACAGTTCCAGGGCTATACCCAGTTTATGCCGGTATGGGATCTGAAGGATGACACAAAACTAAAATCCAAGTTCTTTGCTCCAGCGTACGGTAACCTGTCTGTAGGTATGGATTACAAACCCAAATTCAAAAAGAAAGGAATTACGCTGTCCGTCTTGTTGTCTCCGTTCTCATATAACTCCAAATACTCGGCTGTTGACAGTATTGCCACTACATTTGGTATTGATGCAGGCAAGAAGTTTAAATCGACTATAGGCTCCCGGCTTGATACAAACCTTAAATGGACTTTCCTTGAGGATTTTACGTGGACCTCAAAGGTGCAGTATTATACTACGTACAAGAGTACTGAAATTAATCTGGAGAATACGATTGACTACAGATTATCCAAATATCTTTCGCTTCAGTTTTTCTGCCACTGGCGTTTTGATGATAGCGTAAACCGCAAAAAAGACAGGAACGGTAACCTGATGGGCTACAGTCAGTTTAAGGAATTCTTTACATTGAACTTTAATTACGCCTGGTGATTCCTGCGTTCACGCATGATGTCACGGCGGCGTTTGAATGGTGAGTCCGGCTCACGAGCCATATACCAGTACTCCATGTGATCTGTAGTGATGGGGAATAGGCGTGTCAGAACCAGAAGCAGGTTACTTGTGAATGTTAATGTGGCGCGACGTGAGCGGCGACGTATATGATTGAGCATAATAAGACCCACTTTCTCGGATGACATCATCTTGCCCTCCTCGCGCGGAGTATCACCTTGTTGACTTCCATCGGCCATCAGGGCGGTCTTGCGTATATTGGATGCGGTGAATCCCGGTGCGTAAATCATTACGTGGAGCCCGTCATAGAGATGCTCTGAACGCAGTGTATCCAGGAAACCGTTTATGGCGAATTTTGATGCGGAATATCCGGTGCGTCCCGGCAAGCCCTTGTAACCGGCGGTTGAAATTACTCCTACGACGGAGCCTTTGGATTCAAGCAGGTAGGGCAGGGCGTATTTGGTGCAGTAAACCGTTCCCCAGAAGTTGACATCCATAAGACGGTGTATCACACTCAGGTCCAGATCCTTGAACATGGCGCGCATTGATATGCCTGCATTGTTGATGAGTATGTCAATTCGTCCGAATTCTTTTACAGTCTGTTCTATAAGATTGCGGCAGTCGGCCTCTACGGATACATCGGTTTTGACGCTTATTACATCGGAGTATTGGGATAGTTCCTGCCTTAGTGCTTGCAGTTTGTCTTCTGAACGTGCGGCAAGAACTACTTTTGCCTGGTATCTTGCAAGAAGGGAGGCGGTGGCAAGACCTATTCCGGAACTTGCTCCAGTGACTATTGCGACTTTGTTCTTGAAATATCTTTCGTTGTTCATCAGGTGCTTTTTTATATGCCGTAAAGTTAACTCTTTTTTATCATTTGGTACAATTGAATGCGTTTTAGTGCCCTTAATAGGCATAAATTGGTCCTTTTTGTGTATTTTCGCGCCTTGAAAAACAAAAAACAATGACCGTAACACTTCTTTTGCACTGCCCCGACAGACCGGGAATCATTGCAGACATAACCAATTTCATAACCGAGAACCGCGGTAACGTAGTATATCTGGCACAGTTTGTGGATCACGTTGAGAACGTGTTCAATATGCGTATTGAGTGGAATATCGATGAGTTCCTTATCCCGAGGGATAAGATTTCGGACTATTTCGGTACCCTCTATGCCAAGAAGTACGATATGAAATTCCGTCTCTATTTCAGTGATACAAAGCCTCGTATGGCCATATTCGTGTCCAAGATGTCACATTGTCTGTTTGACCTTCTGGCCCGTTACAGCGCAGGAGAGTGGAACGTTGAGATACCACTGATTGTAAGCAATCATCCCGATATGCAGCATGTAGCCGATATGTTCGGCATACCTTATTACGTTTATCCCATCACCAAGGAGAACAAATTGGAGCAGGAGAGTGCCATGCTGGAACTGCTTAAGAGCAATAATATTGATTTCATCGTTCTGGCACGTTACATGCAGATTATCGGCGACCGTATGATAGCTGCTTATCCTAACAAGATCATCAACATACATCATTCATTCCTGCCTGCATTCGTTGGTGCCAAGCCTTACCAGGCAGCATTTGACCGCGGTGTGAAGATTATAGGTGCCACCAGCCACTATGTTACAGCCGAGCTGGATGCAGGTCCCATCATCTGTCAGGATGTGGTGCGAATATCACACAAGGATATGCCCAAGGACCTGATGAACAAGGGAAAAGACCTTGAGAAGATAGTTCTCTCACATGCGGTCCAGAAACATATCGAGCACAAGATCCTGGTTTACAAGAACAAAACCGTCGTCTTTAGCTAATTCATTGATTGGCGGAGCGCTTCGAGTTTGAACATTTCGTCGCGATATTGAGCGGCCTCCATGAAGTCCATTCTGGAGGCTGCTTCGTTCATCAGGCGACGGGTGCGGGCTATTGCCTTGTCAAGCTGCTGAGGAGTCATTGTCGCGATGACGGGATCGGCCACGGCTCTTGTTCGGTCCTCTATTACGTATGGCTTTGGCTCATTGTCCTGGCTGGCCGGAACCAGTAGAGATGTGTTGAGCGCTTTCTCAATCTGTTTGGGCGTAATACCGTTTTCTGCGTTGTAGCGCATCTGTTTTTCGCGTCGGCGTGTGGTCTCGGCTATAGTAAGGCGCATGCTTTCGGTGATTTTGTCGGCATATAGGATTACCTTGCCGTTTACGTTGCGGGCGGCACGGCCTGCAGTCTGGGTGAGCGACCGATGGTCACGCAGGAATCCCTCCTTGTCGGCGTCGATTATTGCAACCAGTGATACTTCCGGCAGGTCTAGTCCTTCACGAAGAAGGTTTACTCCCACCAGTACATCGTACAATCCTTTGCGCAAGTCTGTCATTATCTGTATACGCTCAAGTGTATCTACATCGCTGTGGATATAGTTGCAACGCACTCCGTTCTTGAGCAGATAGTCATTAAGTTCCTCAGCCATGCGTTTGGTAAGAGTCGTTACAAGCACACGCTCATCACGCTCGGAGCGGACTGCAATCTCCTCCATCAGGTCGTCAATCTGGTTCTTACTGGGACGGACTTCAATCTCGGGATCAAGCAGGCCTGTAGGGCGGATAACCTGATCCACTACGACACCCTCACTTTCGGCAAGTTCATAATCGGCTGGCGTAGCACTCACGTAAATGGTCTGGCCGGTAAGTTCCTTGAACTCCTCAAATTTGAGAGGACGGTTGTCAAATGCGGCCGGTAGTCGGAATCCGTATTCTACAAGGGATTTCTTGCGGGCACGGTCGCCGCCGTACATGGCGTGCAGTTGAGGTACGCTGACGTGGCTCTCATCAATCACAGTCAGGAAATCCTTGGGGAAGAAATCCAGCAGGCAATAGGGACGGGTGCCGGCGGCACGGCCGTCAAAGTATCGTGAATAGTTCTCAATGCCGCTGCAGTGCCCTAACTCACGTATCATCTCTATGTCATACTCCACACGCTCTTTCAGTCGTTTGGCCTCAAGCGGCTTGCCTATCTCCTCAAAATATTGTACACGCTCCACCAGATCATCATGAATGGCGTGAATGGCGCGCTCCTGACTCTCCTTGGTGGTCATGAATAGGTTGGCGGGATAGATGCGGTAGAAATCGTATGTGTCTATACGCTCACCGGTGAGCACGTCGAATTCCTCGATGGAATCTATCTCATCATCCCAGAACTGGATTCTTACGGCGGTGTCATTATATGCCAGGTTTATATCCACGTTCTCGCCCTTTACACGGAAGCACCCGCGTCCCAGCTCAATGTCATTTCGTGTATATAGTGAGTCTATCAGCTTACGCAACAGTACGTTGCGGTCTATGTGATCACCTTTGTGCAGTTCAATTACATTGTTGTAGAAGTCGGCAGGATTACCCATGCCGTAGATGCATGAGACAGATGATACAACGATTACGTCGTTGCGACCCGACAACAGTGCCGATGTGGCGGATAGACGAAGTTTGTCAATCTCATCATTGATTTGAAGGTCCTTTTCAATATATGTGTCAGTGGATGGGATATATGCCTCCGGCTGATAGTAGTCATAATATGAAACATAGTATTCCACCGCGTTATCCGGAAAGAAAGCCTTGAACTCGCTGTATAGCTGGGCTGCCAGTGTCTTGTTATGGCTCAGCACCAGGGTGGGGCGACCTATGTTCTTGATAACGTTGGCTATGGTGAATGTCTTGCCAGAGCCGGTTACACCCAATAGGGTCTGTGCATGAGCACCGTTCAGCAATCCTTCAGTGAGTTGCTGAATGGCCTGTGGCTGGTCGCCGGTGGGCTTGAACGGTGATACTAACTTGAAATCCATCGTTTGATGAAGTTGAACTGCGAAGATACGGCATTTTTTTGTATTTTTGAACGTCTGAAAGTTTATTGATATGACGGTAGAGGAAAGAGAAAATCGAGCCGCCGAGCTTTTCAAGGCCGGTTATAATTGCTGTCAGGCAGTGGCTATGACTTTTGCCGATGTGCTGGGGCTTCCTGAGGATGAGGTTGCTAAACTTGCCAGCGGATTCGGCGGTGGAATGGGCCGTATGCGTGAGGTTTGCGGAACGGTATCAGCTATGACTATGGTGGCCGGAGCCATGATTCCTGCCAATGATGTGAGCAATAAGGATGCAAAGACTGCCAACTATGCTCTTGTACAGGAAATGGCCGATGAATTCAGGCAGATGAACGGCAGCATAATATGCCGCGAGTTGCTGGGATTAAGCAAACCTGAAGGTACTCCAGTCCCTTCGGACCGCACCCCAGAATACTACAAAAAGCGTCCATGTGGCGAACTCTGCTCAATTGCAGCAGGAATAATAGCACGTAAATTACAGAAATAATGAAGAAACTGATTCTTACCTTTGCGGCAGCACTCGCCACAGCCGGTGCGTTTGCCTGCACAAATCTGATTGTTACTAAGGGGGCTTCGGCCAATGGCTCGAATATGTGTACCTATGCGGCCGATTCACACCAGCTGTATGGAACCCTGCATCACAATGATGCTGCTGATTTTCCGGCAGGTGCGATGCGGGAGATCATTGACTGGGACAGCGGCAAACGTCTGGGCGAAATACCACAGGCAGCACATGTCTATTCCGTAATCGGAAATATGAATGAGCATCAGCTTGTGATAGGTGAGACTACATACGGCGGTCGTGAATTCATAGACACAACTGCTATTCTTGATTACGGATCGCTCATGCATATCGCCTTGGAACGCTGCAAGACTGCGCGTGAAGCTATTCTGCTGATAGATAAGCTGATGCAAGAGTACGGCTATGCATCGGAGGGAGAGTCTTTTACGCTGTGTGATCCCAATGAGATATGGATCATGGACATTATCGGAAAGAACCCCAAGTATGACAAGAAGGGACGCAATATCAATAAAGGTGCCGTGTGGGTAGCCAAACGTATCCCCGACGGTTACATATCAGGTCATGCCAACCAGTCACGCATTACAACCATTGATTTCAATGATCCCGATAACTGTCTGTATGCCAAGGATGTGATAAAACATGCACGTGAGCAGGGCATATTCAGCGGCAGGGATGAGGAATTCAGTTTTTGCGATGTTTACAATCCTTTGGATTTCGGCGGCGCACGCGGATGCGAGGCCAGGGTGTGGTCTTTCTTCAACCGTTTTGCTGATGGAATGGACGAATACCTGGATTATGCCATGGGCTATGACCTTAAAAACCATATGCCCCTTTACATTAAGCCGAATAAAAAAATCTCAACAAAAGACTTGGCTGACATGATGCGTGACCACTATGAGGGAACACCTATGGACATGACAACAGATATAGGTGCCGGTGGCAGTCATCTGCCTTACCGTTGGCGTCCCATGGAGTTTGAGTATCAGGGTTGGGAGTATGTGAATGAGCGTGCTATCGCTACCCAGCAGACCGGCTGGTGGTACGTGGCCCAGTCACGTCCGGATCACAGGAACGGTATTTTCTGGTTTGGTGTGGATGATGCCGCCACATCTCCGCTTATGCCGTTCTTTAGTTGCACAAACAGTGTGCCTGAATGTCTCAGAGAGGGCAATGGCTCACTTCTGGAGTACTCCGAAACTTCCATGTACTGGATAGTAAGCCGTATAGCCCAGTTCGCTTATCTGCGTTACGATAAGATAGGTGCCGAGGTGCGTGAAGTAATTGACAAGTATGAGAACGAGATGATTGCAAAAGCCGATGGAATGGGTGATTCGGAATCTGCTGAATCCTTGTCTTCATTCGGAGTTGACAACGCCAATGCTTTGTTCGCGAAATGGAAGGACCTGGATAAGTATCTCTTGGTAAAATATATTGACGGAAATATTAAGCGTCAGAATGAGGATGGAACGTTCGTAACCAACGGATACAGTGACGATATTCCTGAGTATCCTATCTGGGAAGATTACTCCGACAAGTGGAAAGAAAACGTGGTGCGCGACAACGGAGATGTCCTGCGCATACGTAAATAATATTAAATAACTTCTCCATGTTTGCTACGTTCGTTCAAAATAGGTACTTTTGCAGGTTGAAATTTGACAGTATGCGTAAGACTGCGACTATAGTATTGTTTTTTGCCCTTGTTTTGGTTGTGTTGTCGGGCTGTTCAGGTTATAACAAAATCCTGAAAGCGTCAGATTACAACACCAAATACAGTTTGGCTAAGACTTACTTTATTGAGGGGCACTATACTACTTGCAGTTCCATACTTGAGGAGTGTGTCGCTTATCAGCGCGGTACGGCACAGGCCGAGGAGTCGATGTATCTTTTGGCTACATGTTATTACAAGCTGGAGGATTATCTGTCGGCGTCACAGTATTACATTGCATGCTACAGATCGTTCCCCAACAGTACATATTCCGAGAATTGTCTGTACTGGTCAGGTAAGAGCCTTTATCTTGATACACCGGATCCGCGTCTTGACGCTACCAGTACTACAAACGCCATTATCCAGTTGCAGCGTTTTGTGGAGACATATCCCGAGAGCCAGTACCGTCAGGAGGCTGAGCAGATGATATACACCATGTATGACCGTCTCGTGGAGAAGGAATTGGGTACTGCCGAGCTGTACTACACTATGGGGAACTATCTGGGTAACAACTACCGCTCAAGCATTATAGTGGCTCAGAATGCCCTGCGCGACTATCCCTATACCAAGTACCGCGAGAAACTCTCCATACTGGTTCTTAAAGCCAAGTTCCAGATGGCGCAGGAGAGTGTGCTGAGTAAGAGGGATGACCGTTATCGCGATGCGATAGACGAATATTATGCTTTCAAGAACGAGTTTCCTGAAAGTTCATTTATGAAGGAGGCCGACAAGATGTTCCGTGTCTCCACCAAGAATCTGGGAAACAAGAATCAAATAATAGAAGAAGACTAAAATGGATTTCAAGAAGACAAATGCTCCGACCAACACAGTTACCCGTGACCTGGTCGATTTTGTAAAGGACACCAACAACATTTATGAGAGTGTTGCCATCATGGGCAAACGCGCCAATCAGATTTCCGTTGAGATGAAGGACGAGCTCAAGTCAAAGCTTGAGGAGTTCAGCTCAACCACCGACAATCTTGAGGAGATGTTTGAGAACAGGGAGCAGATTGAGATTTCACGCTACTATGAGCGTCTTCCCAAACCCACTCTGATTGCAGCTCAGGAGTTTGAGGAGGGTAAGATCTATTTCCGCAATCCCGCCAAGGAGAAAGAGAATCTTTGATGAAGATAGAATTCTACCTCCATCAGGTATGGCTGGCTCTCATCTGTATATTGATGTTTGCCGGCCTTCTTCTTCCCATAGGCCAGCTGGTCGATGGACAGGGAGCATCGGCGGAGCTTACAAATTTCCGTCTTAATTTTATAGAGGGTGACAGCAGCGGCGCTATGTGGGCGCTTGGAGTAATCATGATAGTCATACTGGCAGTGGGCGTATTTGAACTGCTTCTGTCGGGGTTCCGCAATTTTGTGCTCCAGAAACGTCTGTTGGTGTTTATGATGCTGTTAACCGTGGGCTATTACATCCTTTTCGTGGTATATGTACTGTTGCTTAAGGGGGATGCTTCATTCGGGCCGTGCATAGGTGCCGCATTTCCGCTTATTTGCCTTATCCTGGAGTATATGAGTATCCATGGAGTTTCAAAGGCTGAGGCTTCTATTATCGCAAAAGCAAGCGGTTTCCGTCTTAGAGATTAAAACAGGTTGAAGCTATAAGTGGCGCGAATGGAGATGGTGCTGTTTGCGCAACGTGCGAAATAATCCTTCTTGGTGATTCCGTATATATTACCGAGTCCGAAATAGTATCGGCCCTCAAGCCCGAAATTACCCATACCTGTACGCATTTCAAAACCCAGACTGGCTGTAATACCATAGTCCAGTTTGTTTTCTATTGCTTTGCCGTATTGTTCGGTAACCTGATTGGGGCGGTTGCTGGTATCCCACGGCTGGCGTCCGCCGTAGATTTCCTTTTCATTCAGCAGGTAACCTATCTGCGGGCCCAGATTGATATGTCCCTGAAATCCGCGATACTCACGTCCGAAACCCAAATGGGCAAGGAATGGAACCTCGACGTAATTAGCCACTCGGGTATATTCATTGCCTGATCCGTCCTCGATAAGTTCGGTCCAGCCTCGGCTGGCCATGTTGCATTCAATCTGCGTACCGCATATCAGAAAAAAATATTTTTCAGAGATATGACGGATGCTGACACCGAATGTGGGACCCAGGCTCAATGTCTGTTTGATGGAAGGGATGAAAGATACGCTGCTAGTTCCAATTCCACCGCTGACACCTATGGAGAGCATGTTGCGGGAATCGCCAACCTGCGCGGTCGCAGTCGTAACGGCAAATGCTGTGGTAAAGAGTATGGCGATTATCCGCTTCATTTGTCAAAGTCTATCTTCTCAACCTTGTAATCGTTGGAGAAATGTACAAAGAACACCTTGCGGTTTATGAATCCTCCCCAGTTGTTTACGCGTTCAAATTTGAATCCCATCTGTACGGGATCTGTGTTGAGCTCATTCAGGTGGTTCTCAAAATCCTTGCCGAACATGGATAAACCTTTCAGGAAATAGTAACCGGTATCGTAACCGTATGATGCGAAACTGGGATAGCTCACCATCATCTGACGGCTGAATGAACGGCGGAACAGTGCATTGAAATCAACTGATTCCTTAAGCATATTGTTGGTGTAGAACCAACTGTAAAACCATGTGTCAACCTCGTAAAGCTCGTCCAGATGGTCCGATGCATAAATCTGATATTCGGGATAGCCAAACAGGTGGGTCTCAACCTCAGGCGCTTTGGTGCGGGTTATCAGCTGTAAAACCGGCAGCATGGTGTTAAGAGGTGCGCTGCTGGGAGAATTGATAATCATTATATTCTGCTTATCCGGAACCAATGTGTCCAGTAGTGCCTGATATGCAGTATCTACCATGAGTGTAGAATAGGGGATGTCATGGTCAGAAAGGGTGGTTTTAAGGCCGTCAATGAAATCGTTCCTGCGATATTCGTCAGCATCAAGCAGTATTACGTTCGGGTTGGGGAACTGCTCCAGGAAATGGTTGTAGATCTCCTGATTGAAGTATGACTGCGGGGTATTGAGCTGGAACACGTATGGGTTGTTGAAAACGTCATCGGCGTTGGCATTCATGGGAAGAACCAACGGAACCTGATGAACGGTTGACCAACGGGCCACTTCTGTTATCTGGTTTGTCCACCTGGGGCCGAAAACGATATCAACATCGTCAAGTGCTCCGCTTTCGAGCAGGGGAGTCAGGGATTTGTCCTCACCTTCGGAGTCAAATAATCTGAGATTGACGGATACATTCTCGTTTTTGAGTTTGTCAAGTGCCAGTAGCATACCCTGATAGAACTCTACCATCTGTTTCTGAAGCGTGGTGGTTGAGTCATTAAGCGAGAACGGCAGTATGAGTGCAGCAGTGATTATACCGTCCCTGTCTTCTGCCTTGCGGTCATTAAGACTGAACAGGGTACTGTCAGGGATGGCTTGCATACGGGTCTGGGCTTCGTTGAGACGTTGTCTGCGCTGTGCAAGCTCCTCTTGTGAGAAGGGAATGTTAACCTTGGCGCCCTGTTGAAGCTTGGTGTATTTGTACTCAGGGTTGGCATTAAGGAACTCAGCCTGTGAGATTCCGTAATTGCGACAGATGCGGAATATGGTTTCGCGTCTCTGTACTACATGTACAGCTTTGTAACGGGCTGTATCGGACTGGATGGTCTGGGCATCGGTCCTTATCTCCTGTGGGGCATTTTCGCCTGCGTGCTCAATTGTTGATGCCAGCGGATCTTCATCGGAAGGGGCAGGTATGGTGATAACCTGTCCGATCTTGAAATTCTCTGCAGACAAACCGGGATTTGCATCACACAACTCCTTTACAGATATGCGGTTCTCAACCGACAGACGGTAAAGAGTCTCGCCTTTCTGTATGGTGTGAAACTTGGCCGAACTGGTCTGTGTGTGGTTAGGAATGCGCAGCTGCTCTCCGGCTTTAATGACCTTCTCGCTCCCGGGATTGAGTTTTATTATCTCATCTTCGGTTACGCCATACATTCTGGAAATGGAGTATAGTCCCTGTCCTTGAGTCACGGTATGCATGAAATACTCCTGGGCTTGGGCATTGAAGCCGAACAGCATTGCCAGCACTACCGTGGATATGATTGTCCTGAGGTTTCTCATAAGTGAATATCTTTCGAATGGCAAAAATACAAAAAAGCGTTTAATCTGCGTTTATATATATTATCTATAAAGTTTGCAGAGGTTAGAATCAATGCATATTTTGAGTACCTTTGCGTTTTGAAACGAGACTATATGAAAAAGAGCGTTTTCCATAGTTTTATCCTGACCGCCTTCATGACGGCCATTTGCTGTTTCAATGTTTTTGCCGGTATCCCTCAGGTGCAGGTGAAACTCATCCTTTTATCCGTATCCGGAGATTCTACGGTCGTCATGCCCGGAGAATCGTCTTCAACGACTCTTAATGTTCCATTGCGTGCCGAGTTCGTTTCTGAGCTTGTGACGGATGACGGCAAGGAATATGTGCTGTTTCCGCAGTGGACGGTGACGCGTACATATATTGATGGCGAGACATCCCAAACCATGGATTATCTTAAACGTCAAGAGAGTGTTACGGAGTATGAGTTCACGGATTACGGCACATTTCAGGTCAACTTTGCCTGGTCATATAGGGAGAAGGATTCGATAGAGACCATTCCGGGAGCCGAGGTTCAGCCTATGACATTTACCATAGATGACTCTGAGATACGTCTTTTCAATGCTTTCTCGCCGAATGGTGACGGAATAAATGATGTATACAAGATATACGCCCGCTCAATTGTGAATATGAAAATATCCATATTCAACCGTTGGGGCCAGACCATAAAGACCTTATCCGGTAGGATGGATAAGATTCTTCCTGTTGATGCCGAGCCTGACAATGAAGGTGGTTTTCTGTTCGAGATCTGGGACGGAACATTCAACGGCGATGTGGTTAATGATGGTGTCTATTACATTAACGTACAGGCCACAGGTGCAGGAGGTCGTAAATTCGAAGAGAAAGCGGATATCAACGTACTCAAGGGACTTGGATTGGGGAATTGACGATAGATGGATAAGTCTAAGATTGTAGTTACAGGCGCCAGGTCCAATAACCTGAAGAACATTGATGTTGAGATTCCGCACAAGTCGCTTACTGTGGTGACCGGATTGAGCGGAAGCGGCAAGTCGTCACTTGCATTCGACACCATATATGCTGAGGGCCAACGTCGTTACATAGAGACTTTTTCGGCATACGCACGTAATTTCCTGGGTAATCTGCAGCGTCCCGATGTGGACCGTATTACCGGACTGAGCCCTGTAATTTCAATAGAACAGAAGACAACCAACCGCAACCCGCGTTCGACAGTAGGTACGGTGACAGAGGTATATGACTATCTGCGTCTGCTGTTTGCCCGTGCAGGTGAGGCATTCTCATATCTGAGCGGTGAGAAGATGGTCAAGTTCACCGAGGAACAGATAGGTGAGCGTATCATGACCGATTATGAAGGTCAGCGAATCTATGTGCTTGCTCCATTGGTGCGAAACCGTAAAGGTCACTACAAGGAACTCTTTGAGGGTATACGCCGCAAAGGATACATTAACGTTCGTGTTGATGGCGAGATGCGTGAGGTCAAACCCGGCATGAAGCTGGACCGCTACCGCAACCATGATATAGAGGTGGTTATTGAAAAGCTCATCGTCAATGAGAAATACCGTCACCGCCTTACGGACAGCGTGGCTCTGGCTATGAAACAGGGAGACGGACTTATGATGGTGCTGTCAATGCCTGAGCAGACTATCCCCGGACGTCCTGAAGAGGGTGTGTTGCGTCATTACAGCAAGCGACTTATGTGTCCTGTAACCGGTATTTCTTACCGTGATCCGGCACCGCATAACTTCTCGTTCAACTCTCCTCAAGGATTCTGTCCCAAGTGTAAGGGTTTGGGCTACATATCTGCAGTTGATGAGGATAAGGTTCTGCCTGACCGTTCACTGTCGGTTAAGAAAGGTGCCATAGCTCCGCTTGGCCCGTTTAAGAATACGCTTATATTCAGACAGATAACAGCCCTGCTCAATAAATATGACTATACGCTTGATACTCCCATATCGGAAATGACTAATGATGTTATTGACGAGCTTCTGAATGGTTGTGATGAGCGTATCAAGGTGCAGATTACAGGTATAAACAGCGAGGCCGATGCCGTGTTCATGGAGTATGAGGGCGTTGTCAAGTATGTACGCTCGCTTCAGCAGCAGACAGACCTTACCGCTGCCGAGCAGAAATGGGCCGACCAGTTTGCTGTAACCCGCGTATGCCCTGAGTGCAGCGGCGCACGTTTGAACAAGGAGGCTTTGAATTTCCGCATTGACGGCAAGAATATCTATGAGTTGGCATCAATGGATATACAGGACCTCTATGACTGGACCTGTAATGTGGAGTCCCGTCTGAGTGAGCGTCAGCGTACCATTGCCACCGAAATACTCAAGGAGATACGTACGCGCCTGCATTTTATGCTTGATGTGGGGCTTGACTACCTTTCATTGAACCGTCCGGCAGAGTCATTGTCGGGTGGTGAGGAGCAGCGCATCCGCTTGGCCACTCAGATAGGCTCCAAGTTGGTCAATGTGCTTTATATTCTTGACGAGCCCAGCATCGGACTTCATCAGCGTGATAACGTACGTTTGATTGAATCGTTGAAACAGTTGCGTGACGGTGGCAATACCGTACTCGTGGTTGAGCATGACCGTGACATGATGCTCTCTGCCGACTGGATCATAGATCTGGGGCCCCGTGCCGGCCGTAAGGGAGGTGAAGTGGTGTTCCAGGGTACTGTACCGGAGCTTTTGAGCACCGAGACGTTGACTGCCGGATATCTGAACGGCAAACTTGATACTTTTGAGGGCAATCTATCGGAGCGTCGCGCCGGCAACGGACAGAGTATTATCCTACACGGTTGCCGCGGAAACAATCTCAAGGGTATTGATGCCGAGTTCCCGTTAGGCAAGCTTATCTGCGTGACCGGTGTATCGGGCAGCGGCAAGTCAACATTGGTAAATGAGACGCTGCAGCCTATTCTGTCACAGCATATATACCGTTCACTCAAGGATCCGCTTCCGTATGATTCCATCGAAGGATTGGAGAATATTGACAAGGTTGTTGATGTGGACCAATCACCCATAGGACGCACTCCACGTTCCAATCCTGCCACCTATACGGGTGTGTTCAGTGATATACGCCAGCTCTTTGTTGAACTGCCGGAATCCAAGATGCGCGCCTACAAGCCCGGCCGGTTCTCGTTCAACGTAACCGGTGGACGGTGCGAAGCATGCGGCGGTAACGGCTACAAGACCATTGAGATGAATTTTCTGCCCGATGTGATGGTGCCCTGCGAGGTATGTCACGGAAAACGTTACAACCGTGAGACTCTTGAGGTTCGCTATAAGGGTAAGTCAATAGCAGATGTGCTTGATATGACCATCAATATGGCAGTGGAATTCTTTGAGAATGTACCTACCATACTTAACAAGATAAAAGTGCTGCAGGATGTGGGCCTGGGTTACCTCAAACTTGGCCAGCCTTCCACAACCATATCCGGTGGTGAGAGCCAGCGCGTGAAACTGGCTACAGAGCTTGCCAAACGCGATACCGGCCGCACTCTATACATCCTTGACGAGCCTACCACCGGCCTGCACTTTGAGGATATCCGAGTGCTCATGAACGTGCTCAACCGTTTGGTTGACAAGGGTAACACCGTAATTGTTATTGAGCACAACATGGACGTAATCAAACAGGCCGACTGGATTATCGATATCGGCCCTGAAGGCGGTCGTGGCGGTGGTATGATCGTAGCTCAGGGCACCCCCGAGCAGGTGGCTGCTTCCGGCAAGGGCTATACCTCAAAGTTCCTCGCCCAGGAACTCTCCCGAAAATAGTACCTTTTGTTTAATTTACACCCGATAAGGTGTTACTGTTTTATAATTTGTTTATATTTGCACCTAAAAGGGTGTAATATATGAGTCAAATCTGCGAGTTTGTAAAGAAGAGCCGCAAAGAGCAGCATCTTACTCAGCCGGAACTGGCGGCACGTGCCGGAGTGGGGTTGAGGTTCCTGCGTGAGTTGGAGCAGGGCAAGGAGAGTCTCAGAATGGACAAGGTCAATCAGGTTCTGTCCTATTTCGGGACCAGTTGCGGCGTGGATGTGGAGGCATCGGCCAAGTCTGATATCAAAAATTACAGGCTTTCGTCATTGGAAGAGCCTAAGGAATATATGCTTGAGGAGATCATGCACCAGGTGTGTGAGGCGGCGATTTGGTCATCGGCCCATGCGGCAGAGGTCTTAAGAAATAAATTCGATGAGATTTGATACTATGAACAAGAAACCGGTATTATGCATTGTTGCCGGTCCTAACGGATCCGGAAAGACAACTACTACAGAGCAGCTGCTCAAGAACGAGTGGGGGGCTGACAGTTTTTATATTAACCCCGATAATATAGCTAAGGAGATTTTCGGTGACTGGAATTCGTCCGATGCAGTGCTGAAAGCAGCCCAGAAAGCTACGGAGCAGCGTTATGAATGTCTTGAGAAAGGAGTTGATTTTGTGTTTGAGACAGTTTTTTCATCGGATGAGAAGATTGATTTTCTGCGCAAAGCAAAAGAGGCTGGTTTTTTTATCAGGATATTTTACGTATGTACCGAATCACCGCTTATAAACATTAACCGCATAGCGCAGAGATATTTGAATGGCGGTCATGAGGTTCCGATATCAAAAACCATTTCCCGATATTTTGGATCACTTAAAAATATGGCAGAAGCAATATCAATTGCTGATAGGGTTTATCTATATGACAACTCTGTTGAAAATTCTGCTCCGCGACTGATACTCAGGACCTCTGACGGCAAGATTGCAAAAAAATATACTGATGATATCCCACTGTGGGTAAAAAAGGTAATAAAATGAGAAACAGATTGTCAATAATAGGGATACTGCTGTTTGCGGCATGTGGAATGCCGGAGCAGGGGGAGATGAAACTTCACTATGACCAGCCCGCAGAGTTTTTTGAGGAGGCGATGCCAATTGGTAACGGCCGGTTGGGCGCTATGGTTTATGGCGGCACACTGCAGGACAAGATTTCACTGAACGATATCACTCTCTGGACCGGTGAGCCGGAACAGAGGGATAAGCATGTGGATATGGAACTCTATCCGCGAATGACACGTTGGGGTGAGGCCTGGAAATACGTGGATTCCGTGCGTGAGGCGCTTGCGGCGGAGGATTATAGGCGTGCAGAGCAGCTGCAGCATAAGATTCAGGGGCATTACAGTGAGAACTACCAGCCGTTGGGAACGCTTACCATCCGATACCCGGAAGCTGAAATAACAGATTATTATCGTGAACTGGATATATCCGATGCGGTGGCGCGTGTACACTATCTGCGTGACGGCAAGCGTTTTGAGGCGGAGTATTTTGCATCGGCCCCGGACTCTGTGATTGTGGTGCGGTTTAAGAGTGCCGAACCCATTGACGCTGAGTTGATTCTGGATTATCCGCATCCTCATGAGGCGGTTTTTGCTGACGGCAGGATAACGGTTGACGGATATGTGGCGTACCATTCATATCCCAACTATTTCCGGACCAGACACGAGCGTTTTATGTACTCACCCGCTAGGGGAATCCATTACCGTACGGTGTTGCTGGCTGAGTGTGACGGTCAGACTATTGGCGATGTTGATTGTCTGAGACTTAAAGGTGTAAAGGAAGCAGTCATAAAGATTGTCAACTCAACGTCATTCAACGGGTTTGACCACGATCCTGTACTGAAAGGGTTGCCGTATCGTGAACTGGCCGATGCAAACGCAAAGTGTGTATCGGGCAAAAACTATAGTGAAATCCTGAAAAGCCACATTAAGGATTACAAGAGTTTCTTTGACAGGCTTACAATCTATCTGGGTAAGACCGACCCCAAGATTAAGGCGCTGCCTACAGACCAGCAGCTCAAGCTCTATTCAGATGAGAATCAGGCAAATCCTGAGTTGGAGGCGCTCTATTTCCAGTATGGCAGGTATCTGCTTATTTCATCGTCCCGCACTCCTGGCGTACCAGCCAACCTGCAGGGACTATGGAACGAGAGCATGGAACCGCCCTGGAGCGGCAACTACACCATAAACATCAACCTTCAGGAGAACTATTGGCCGGCCGAGGCCGCCGCACTGCCCGAGATGCATGAGGTGATGCTGGATTACGTAAACAATATGTCAGTATCGGGCCGCGAAACGGCGCAGAACTATCTGGGCGTGGATCATGGCTGGGCATCGGGCCATAACAGCGATATCTGGGCAATGACCAATCCGGTGGGGCTGGGCTCGGGCGATCCCAACTGGGCCAACTGGTATATGTCAAGTCCCTGGCTGGCTACCCATATTTGGGAGCATTACTTGTTTACACGTGATCTGGAGCGACTCAATAAAGATTATCCCGCATTGAAAGGAGCCGCGGAGTTCTGCATGGCCTGGCTTATTGAAAAGGATGGGGAGTTGATTACATCGCCTGCAACATCTCCAGAGAATAAATACATCACTGATAAGGGATTTCACGGAGCCACGCTTTACGGCGGTACGGCTGATATCGCAATGATAAGGGAGTGTCTGATGGATGCATCGGCCGCCGCACAGAAACTCTCTGACATGGAATTTGCCCACAGGTGTGACTCTTGCATAAGCCGTTTGCGCGGGTATCATATCGGGGCCGACGGACACCTTATGGAGTGGTACTATGACTGGGCCGATGAGGACCCTCAGCACCGCCATCAGTCACACCTGTTCGGTGTATATCCCGGACATCAGATAAGCGGAGGGGCGTATGCTGATGCAGCACTCAAGTCACTTGAAATCAAAGGTTTTGAGACTACCGGCTGGAGTTGCGGCTGGCGCATTAATCTCTATGCCCGCCTCAGGGACGGAGAGAACGCATACCGCATGTATCGGCGCCTGTTACGATATATCAGCCCTGACAATTACCGCGGTCCCGATGCTCGACGTGGTGGCGGAACCTATCCCAATCTGTTTGATGCACATTCGCCGTTCCAGATTGACGGCAATTTTGGTGGTTGTGCCGGAGTGATGGAGATGCTTCTGCGCTCCGAGGAACACTTGATTGATCCATTGCCTGCACTGCCTGCCGCCTGGCCTAACGGTTACATCCGCGGCATCCGCACCCGCACCGGCCAGACCGTTGACCTGGTCTGGAAAAACGGCAAAGTCAAGCAGTTAAAAGCAAAATGATACAATTGGGGTCAGCCCCTCTTTGTACTATTTTTTGAGATCCAGGAGGATGCGGCGGGAGTCGCTGAGGGTGGTGGCTATCAGATAGCGGGATCCGCCGTCGCGGAGCTTGAGGCGGCGCTGGAGCGCTGGGGCTGACTCGGGGAAGTTGCGGACGGAGAGGTTGGCCTGGGTCTTTATTAGTGGAGCCAGGGATTTCTTGTCAAATGGGATTATTCCTTCTATTTGGAATGTGCGGCCGGGGAAATTCTCCGGCTTTTCTTTGCTCCAGAACAGGTGGGTATCAGGATGGAGCAGGGCTGTATTTGTCTTTGCGGCGATGGAGCGGAACAGGGCGCTTTTCATGTAGGGGGCCGATGGTTCGCTGATGTAGGTGCCGGGCTGGATTTTTTCAGGTTCCACAATGGGCAGAGGCAGAGCCGCATCAATGCTTTTGGCCGATGAAACCGCGCTTTCCGGTGTTCCGTCCGATTTTATGTCGACTGCGGTGATTACAGGCTCGGCATCAAAGCCTCTCTGCATAAGCAGGGTAATCTCCTTGCATTCCCCCTCCAATCCTATGATGAAAACGCGACTTACGTGGTTGAGTTCGCTAAGTGCCCGACTGATATCCAGCATCGGTGAGAGCTTAACCATAACGTTTGGCGCAATACGAAGCAAATCATCCTGCAGGGCAACGGTGTCGGGCTGGCAGTCACTGATAGATACCAGCTTGCGTCCGGCGTCACCCCTGCGGGCGGGGTCCATATATATAAAATCAAGTGAATCAGGCTCTAAGTGCGAAATGTAATCCTCGGCTGTGCTGCAGCTTATCTCAATCTCAGGTCGCTCTAGAGTCTTGAAGTTTGACCGGGTGCAGTCGCAGAGTTCGGCGGACATCTCATTGTAATAGGTGCGGGCTGCATTCTTGGAAATGAAGAAGCAATCCACACCGAATCCGCCGGTGAGATCGGCCATTCTCATGCCGCAACCAAGCAGTCGCTCAATAAATGATGCTTTGTATTGTGCGATATACTGTGAAGTACACTGCTCCAAAGATAGATGCTTTGGATACACAATTCCCTCCGTAGCAGCCCAGAAAGGCACTTTTACGCGTGCAGCCTGCCACCCTGAAATCTGCGTCAGGGCATACTGCATGTCCACACCGTCGGGGTGGGTGGATAAAGCAAGGGTGCGGACATCGGCCATAAGATGCTCCTTAATGAACTGCTCAGTCAGGTTATTTGCCATATTGTCTTCAAAATTAGAAAGTTTTTAGTACTTTCACGTCATTAAAACCAAAGTGCTTTATGAAGAAACTGTTTTTAGCTTTGGCCGGCATGCTGGCTCTTGTGGCATGCGGCTCTCAGGACGGTGGTCCCGTGCTCACCATTGAGGGTGGACAGATACAGGGTGTACCTACTGATATCAAGGGAGTAACCGTTTACCGCGGCATTCCTTTTGCAGCACCTCCTACAGGTCAGAACCGTTGGAAGGCTCCGCAGCCTGTCATTCCATGGGAGGGTGTAAAACTGTGTGACAAGTTTGGTCATCCGCCATTCCAGGCAGCCCATTATCCCGGTGGCTACACAACGGAGTGGGGTTACGGTGATGAGGCTCCTTACAGCGAGGACTGCCTCTACTTGAATGTCTGGACCAAGAAACCTGGTCAGACTGATGCCAAGCTGCCCGTTGCCATCTGGATCTTTGGTGGTGGCATGCGTGAGGGCTGGGGATCAGAGCCTGAGTTTGACGGTCAGGAGTGGGCTAACAAGGATGTTGTGCTGGTATCATTCAACTACCGTGTAGGCCCGTTCGGATTCTTTGCACATCCGGAGCTATCAGCCGAGGATCCTGAGCATGCAACAGGTAACTGGGGTACTCTGGACCAGATTGAGGCTATGAAATGGGTAAAGAAGAACATCGCCCAGTTTGGCGGTGATCCTGATAACGTGATGATATTTGGACAGAGCGCCGGATCACGCAGCGTCAAGTTCCTGAGTGCATCACCACTTACCAAGGGCCTGTTCAACAAGGCAGTGATAATGAGTGGAAGCGGACTGGTTAAGCCCCGCCCGCAGACAGCCGCTGCACCCGCTGGCCGTGGCGGCATGGGAATGGGCATGGGTATGCCCCAGCAGGGTATGACCACACTGGCTGAGGCTGAGGCATCAACCAAGGAGGTTTGTGACTGGGCCAACATGACCACCCTGCGTCAACTCCGCAGCGCCGGCACTGAGACCATCTATGCTCTCGGAACACTTTATACCAGCGTAACCGGAAAGCGCAGCGTGCTTACCGCATCACCCATATCACCTTATATTGACGGATATGTGCTGACAGAGTCATTTGATGACGCCTGCCTGGACGGATCACTGGCACAGGTACCGTACCTGATTGGCTACACACTTAACGATGCCGGCAACATGGGTACCCAGATTGCAGACTTCTGCATCAACCGTGAGGAGATGGGCGGCAAGGCATACGCATACCAGTTTGCACGTCCGCTGCCTGATGATGGCAACCATCCTGAGGTGACACAACGTCTTAGAGGTGCGTTCCACTCATCGGACCTGTGGTTTGTGTTCAAGTCACTGAAGCATTGCTGGCGTCCCTGGACCCAGGGAGACTGGGATCTGTCTGAGAAGATGCTTACCGCATGGTCCAACTTTGCCAAGTACGGTGACCCCAACGGTCCCGACGGCGGTGAATGGAAACCTTTCACTCATGACAACCAGCAGTTCATGATCTTCAAGCTGGATGAGAATGATGTAGAGGCATCCGAGCTGGGCAACCCGCTTGCAAGATAACGGACGTTAGACAGATATACATTAAAACCTGCCGCAGCGACGACTTTTTGCTTGCGGCAGGTTTTGTTTTACCATTTCTTGTTTTGCTTACCGCATAACGGTGCAAAATCGCAGTTTTCACAGACATTGTTGTCTTTTGTGGGGCTGAATGGTTTATCGGGATCATAGATCTCATTGATGAGGTCCTGAAGTTTCTCCTCAAACTCATTGCCCAACTGTTCCCTGAAATAATTGACCGGGTTACCGTCCATCATGTAATATAGGTCATCGGCCGAAGGATTAGACGTTGACCTGACATACAGCAGTACAGGGGCGAGTGATGCGTTGGCATACTTTTCCTGGTGGCTTACCACATGAGCGTAGAACATGATCTGGAATGCATATTCATTATGTCCTTCACGATTGAACATGTCATCTACCGAACTGGCTGTAGCGCGTTCCCTGCCTGTCTTGTAATCGACGATACGCAGAATGCCGTCCTTGTTGTCCATACGGTCAATGATGCCTTTGAGTACAACATTAAACTTCTGGCCGGGATTGAGGGGGTCATTCACACTCATCTCGTATCTGAAATCTTTTATTTCACCTCCCACATATCTGAATGGCGCATATAATTGATAATCCATACGCAGGATCTGTGTGAGATACCTTTTTATCACCTCGAAGTTTACGGATTGTATGCCACTGTAATCTTTGGTGTCAGTATCTCCGTTCTTGAAGTATTCCAGATCAAACGCCTGCTTGACGAATGAATCAATGCGTTTCTGATCCTTGAGCAGTTGTCCCAGAGCCTCTTTGGTTATCAGGCCTTCATTGGCCGATGCCAATTCTCTGTATGCCAACTCGGCGCTTTTATGGAAAACGGTGCCGAACATGGCGACATCAATCTCTGTGTCTGATTCTTCCGGCTTGCTGATACCTGCTATCTGGTCCAGGTAGTATTTGAGACCGCATTCCAAATATTCATTTAGGGCCGATGGAGCCAATCCTCTTTTACCTCTTTCGCACATCTGTTTAAGAACCTTCGGAGTCTTGTCTACTGTAAAAGGCTCAAGTGGTTTTGTATCGGAGCGTTCAGGCTCAAGGGTAATCCGTTTGATGTCGGCTCCGCTCACAATGAGTTGGATCAGATAGCGCGACATCTGTCCTTTGCCGATACCTTTTGCTTCAGAATTTCCGTTATAAACCATAACGACATTCTCGGCCCTTTGCAAGAGATGGTGGAAATTATACGATGAAACGGCGCTTTTGTCCTGCATTGATGTAAGACCGAATCCAACCCTGATGTTATAGGGAATGAATGATGCGGTTTGACCGGACTTGGGTAGGGTGCCCTCCTGGGCAGACAGCAACAGAACATTCTTGAAATCCAGGTTACGCGTCTCAATCAGTCCCATTATCTGCATTCCATCGGCAGGTTCACCATGGAAAGGAACAGTAGTTGAAGATAATATGGAGCGGATAAGGCGGCACAAGGTGTCGGTACTGATGTCCAGACTCTTAGAGTCTGTCAATGAATAGAGACGGTTTATTTGGGTATAAATGCGGTAAAGGGATTCCTGGTTGAGCGGTTGGAACAGGGTGTTGTCCTTGCGTTCACGTATGACCGGTACAAACGCTTTCAGGACATCGAGCAGATATTGAAGCATTGATGCATTGTCTGTGGCCCGTCCAAACAGCACTGCCAGTTCCTTGTTCTCCAAAAGTGAAGAGGTGTCTGGGTACATGCGGCGCGTCTTTCGGAGATTCTCAAGTATTACGGCAGCCTTATCTGAGAGTGCCGATGTCATGGGGTTGCTCAGTACGCGGCTTATTGACTGGATGCTGAAACGTCCCCGGCTCTTGTCGGCAAGCCTCTGCATGTCAATCAGAGCATTTACCAGACTGTAGATTGATGTCTCTGACAATTTGTATCCCATGGTGATGTTGACCTTGTCTACACGATCCTCGGGTATACTGTGAAGTACCGGGTTGAGCAGGCTCTCATCGGCCAGTACTATGGCGGTGTCATTTCCGGGTTTACCATCAGTGCCTATCGAATCAAGCCACTTTGTGATGAAACGGGCCTGGGCATTATCGGTCGATGCCTCCACAATGGTCAGATTTGCCTTATGCATACCTTCAAAGAGTTTATCGTCCAAGACGTTGGGGAATAGTTCCAGATTGTCGCGAAGGAACCGGCCTGCTTCATGATTCACGTCGTCCTTTAAGTATTCCGGATCATAGTCCCAGTAGAAAAGCGCTTTGCTTTGCTGCTTTATAGCCGAGAACAATGATTTTTCTGCTGCATCGAGGCTGTTGAATCCTACAAAGGCATACAATTTGGATGTCAGACGGGTGGGATCCGGATTTTCGATTACGCGTCTCTGAATCATTCCGTTGTAACCTATCCCTTTCTCTACTAGGACATCTCTGAATTTTTTATAGACGTTTCCAAGCCCATCCCAGATTTTCTGGTAATGCTCGCGCAGTTGGGTGGATTGGGCTTTTTCCATCTCTCCGAAGAACTGTCTGATTGCATCTTTCTGCTCATCGGTCAGGTACTCGGTGGTTGTCATCTCCTTTTGGTCACGGAGCAGGGCAAACAGTTGGTTGGCATCGGCCAGATTGCGGTCAATGTCATCAAAATCGGCCAGCATAAGTTCGCCCCAAGGCCAGAAACTGTCAAGGGATTCTTCTGTTACGATTTCCTCTTTATATACTTTGTAGAGTATGGTAATTAATTCGATACGGTCAGCCGAGCGCAAATCAGACTGCGACTGGAACAACTCTTCGATGGTTTTGTACTGGGGAGACCACACGGGTGTAGCGGAACAAGCCGACAGGCAGTCGTCAAAGAAAAGCCTGGCACGACGGTTGGGGAATACTACTGTTATATCCGAAAGTCCTTTCTGGGGATCCAGATGTTTGTTGTACAGGTCTTTTGCAACTATATTCAAGAATGTTTCCATAGTTCAGCAGTTGATGATTTTATTGTTGTATACATACCAGATATGGCCCTCTACCTTTGAGTAGCCCATTTTTTTGAGCAGGTCCATGTACATCTGGACCTGATGCATATATTCTTCGCTTTCACGGCCGAACTTGAAGTCTACGACTATGGCTGTGCCGTCGGGTCTGATCATCACGCGGTCTGGCCGTTTGTTCAGGTGTGCTCCTCCGTCACGATAAAGGATGGCTACCTCGTTGAAAAGGGCGTAATTGCCGTCAAACCAGGAACTGACATCAGATTGCTTTATATGGTCGCGGATCAGTTTTCTGATCTCTTGGGCCTTCTTGTCTGTAGCGATGAGTCCGTCACTCAGCATCTTGTCTACAGCCTGGTCAATATCAGCTTCTGTCTGGATTATGGCAAATATGCTGTGCAGCAACTTGCCGGTTTCAATGTATTCCTCCTGACGGTCTTCTTCGTTGTCTGCACTGTTTACGAACCTTACTGATTCACCCGACTGGCGGAACCTGGCCTTGATAGGATAGGACCGGAGGGTTATGGATTCGGAGGCAGGCTTGCGTTCAAACGGATTGTCAGTTGATTTGCCGGAGTTGTCCTCATGAGGCAGAATATCTCCTTTTTCATACTGGTAACAACCGTTTTGATCGGGCTTACAGCCAAATGCCTTTGAAAGGGCTTTAACCAGTGCCTCTGACATTGATGAACTCTTTTCGGAACTGAGAACAATCAGGTTGCTGACGGCTCTTGTAAAGGCTACATACATCAGGTTGAGATTGTCGACTATCTGTAATCCCACCTCTTTTCGGAAATCACTTTCAAATACGGATTCGTTGAGTTTCTTGGTGAAGCCCAGAGGAAGTAGAGGCATCCCGTTGAATGGTTCCTCAGTTGGATCAGCCCAAATGCGTTCATCACGATAAAGGTCCTTGTAGATGACGGCTTCCCAGTTACAGTAGGGTATTATTACAGTATGGAACTCCAGTCCCTTTGCCTTATGGATTGTCATGAGCCTTATTCCGTCAACGTCAGTTGCGGGAATGGAGAGGACAGACAGATGTTCCTCCCAGTCTTTGAGGAACGCCGAAGGCTCACCGGGATTCTTGCTCAACCACATGCAGACTGTGTCGAACAATGACATTATGTACTGGTCCTGCCCCTCAATGCGGTCAAGTTCCAGAATCTCATAGAGTTTCTCCATCAACTCGTACAGCGGCAGATTGCGCAGAGTATCCTTCTGACTGCTTAACTTTGGGGGCAGACAGTTGACAAGTCCTTTGTCAACCAACGAGTCAAATGATTCACCCGATTTGACGATGTGGCTGTCACGCTCCAGGACCAGTTGCGAAAGGGCGATGCTGTCTGTATTGTCGGTCAGCCATTTTAGGGCGTTAATAAGGATCCTTACGGATACGGAAGACTTTAGTTGGAATGCCTCACTTGAGATCATTCTGTATTTGGGATTATTTTCGGCAAACCACTTAGCTATCTGAATGATTTGTGACTTGTAACGGCATAGTATGGTAATATCCGTCTGTTTTACACCGGCTTCGGTCAACTTGTCGAGTTGCTCAACAAGTTGAAGATAAGTCTTGTCTTCATTCTTCTCCTTTTCGTCTTTGGGCGGTTTGGAGTCGTAGCGTACGTAGACGTAACCCTTTTCATCGGCCTTTTTGCTTTCCTGGTCAACCTCTTTATAAGCCTCTTTCAAGGAAGGGTGATCATGTTGGGTCTCATCTTTATAATAGTCGTAAAGCGCATTTACGGCATGGGGGAACAGTTCGTTATTGAAAGTGATGATATTCTGATGACTGCGGTAGTTGACCTTCATGGGTATTTCTTCCGGATGGTATTGGGCAAGTTTCTGTTCCATTACGGAATTGAGCAGTTCCCAGTCGCTGTTCCTGAAACGGTAAATGGCCTGCTTGACATCACCTACAATAAGACAGTCCTTGTTTGTTGAAAGACATTCCCACAGGAGAAGGTAGAGGTTGCTCCATTGAAGTCTGGATGTGTCCTGAAACTCGTCAATCATCATGTGGTGAATAAAACTGCCGGTTTTTTCAAAGACAAAGGATGTGTCGCTACCGGAAAGTTGGTTCAGAAAGCGGGGCGTATCGGCCAATATGAACCGGCCTTTTTCCTGGCTCTGGCTGTCTATCTCGGACCTGATGCTGAGCAGCAGATTGAGTTCGTACAGATAGTTCAATGCAGCCTTGTATGAGTTTGATTGTCTGTTGTATGTTTGGCACAGTTCATCAACACGACTGAACCGTGGGCACAGTTTTTCCTGTGCAAAATGAAGAAGCGAGGAGTCTCTGGTCCAGGCGGGTTTCTTGAAGAACTGCTCAGGCTCAGACTCGCACTTTATGAATGTTGCGCCCGGTTTCTTGTAAACGATGGTTCCATCAACCATCTTGTTGATCTCTTTAATGGGGGTAGCCTGGAATGAATCAGGGCTTATCCCTGAATCTGAAATGATGTTATCCGCTTCAGATCCTATTTTCTTGATTTCATTGATGATTTTGGACAGGATCTCATCCCTTGTGTCTATCAGGCGTTTCCTGTATTTACTCATGGCTTCGGGCTTGGAGAGAGTGTTGCGCAATTCGTCCCCCTTTTCCATGAACAGTTCACGGAACAGTTCCTTTGAGAATTTTTTCAGTGTGCTGTCTATTGACCAGTTCTTTTCATTCTCAATATTGTCCTCAACAAACTCCATTATTCCCTGCTGGGCTTTTGAGCCTTGTTCTACACCGGCAAGAAATGAATCTACGGCCTCATCAATTACACTTTCTGTGTCAAGTTCAAGAGTCAGGTTGGCACCGATGTTGAGTTCCCGAGCCAGACTCCTGAGCACGGTCTGGAAGAAACTGTCGATGGTCTCTACACGGAAGCGGCCGTAATCCTGGAGGATGTTGTTGAGGGCGGTGTGGGCATTTTTGCGGATATCGGCCTCACTCTTTTTTACCATTTTGCATACTTCGTCGTAATAACTTTTCGAGGTCTCAAGTCCTTTGCTTATTCCGTAGAGTTGGGAGAGGATGCGCTGTTTCATCTCGGCGGTGGCCTTGTTGGTAAAGGTTACGGCCAGAATGTGACGATAGTTCTCCGGTTGTTGTATAAGCATGGTAATATACTGAACGGCCAGTCGGAACGTTTTGCCCGATCCGGCCGATGCCTTGTACACAGTCAGGTGAGAATTGTTACTCATAAGCGTTTTAATCTATCCAAATATAGTGATTTCGTTTAATAAAAGCATTATCTTCGCGGTCCAATTATATATACTCGTTTGAGTTGATTTTCTTTCAAGGAATTATGGGATACATTACTGAAGACAAACGTAAGGTGACCACACAGCGTCTCAGAGAGATGAAACAGCGTGGCGAGAAGATTGCAATGCTTACCGCTTATGACTATACCATGGCCAAGATGGTCGATGGTGCCGGCGTTGACGTTATTCTGGTGGGCGATTCAGCATCGAACGTGATGGCCGGAAACCAGACCACTCTGCCTATCACTCTGGATCAGATGATATATCATGCAAAATCTGTGGTCCGTGGCGTGCAGCGCGCCCTCGTGGTGGTGGATATGCCGTTCGGTACCTATCAGATCAACGACTCGGAGGCTGTGACAAACGCCATCAAGATAATGAAGGTGTCTCATGCGGATGCACTCAAACTTGAGGGTGGCGAGGAGATTCTGCCTTCGGTACGTCATATCATCAACGCAGGTATTCCCGTAATGGGACACCTGGGACTGACTCCGCAGTCAATCAATAAATTCGGAACATACGCCGTTCGTGCCAAGGAGGAGGCCGAGGCCGAGAAACTCATATCCGATGCACGCAAGCTTGAGGAGGTGGGCTGCTTCTCAATCGTTCTTGAGAAGATTCCGGCAAAACTGGCAGAGCGCGTATCAAAAGAGGTGTCAGTTCCTATCATTGGTATAGGTGCCGGCGGCGGTTGTGACGGTCAGGTGCTTGTATGCGCCGATATGCTGGGCATGAACAACGAGTTCAGCCCCCGTTTCCTGCGTCGTTACGCCAACCTGTTTGAGGTTATCACCGATGCCGTAGGTCGCTATGTGGAGGACGTTAAGAACAGCGACTTCCCCAACGAAAAAGAGCAATACTAAACAAAAGAGTGCCAAAGGGGTCAGACCCCAATGGCTTATTTTTTGCGAAAATGGTGCCATTGGGGTCTGACCCCTTTGGCACTCTTTTTGTGCTCGGCGTAGGCGGGAGCTTCGCCCAGCTCGGGCGGAAGGGGGACTTTGTAGACGTCCTTGCCTAGGAAACGCTCTATCTGGCGGAAGCGGGACTGGTCATCAACGCTTACAAAGGTGATGGCGCAGCCTTCGGCGCCGGCGCGGGCGGTTCGGCCTATGCGGTGGACGTAATCTTCTGGGTCTTGGGGTACGTCATAGTTGATGACAAGGTCTATATCATCGATGTCTATTCCGCGTGATACTATATCGGTGGCTACAAGTACGTTGATGTGGCCATTGCGGAAACGGTGCATTATGTCATCACGCTCGGCCTGAGTTAGGTCGGAGTGCATCTCGCCAACGTTGAGGCCTATTCGGCGCAGGGATTTTGTTATCTCCTTTACTTTCAACTTGGAGGATGCAAAGGCAATCACACGTTTTGGGGCATTGTTGGTGAACAGGCTTTGGATGATGGCCAGTTTCTGTACCTCGTAGCATACATATGCGGCCTGTAGGATGCCGTCGGCTGGCTTGGAGACGGCCAGCTTCACTTCGACAGGATTGTGCAGGATGGTGCGTGCCATACGCTGGATCTCATCGGGCATGGTGGCCGAGAAGAGCATGTTCTGGCGCTTGACCGGCAGCTGCTTTACAATCTGCATTATGTCATCGTAGAATCCCATATCGAGCATGCGGTCAGCTTCATCAAGTATAAAGAACGATACCTTGCTCAAGTCGATGTTACCCAGGCTGATATGACTTATCAGGCGGCCTGGGGTGGCTACTACAATATCGGTTCCCATAGCAAAACCGCGTTTTTCCTGCTCAAAGCGTATTCCGTCATTGCCTCCGTAGACAGCGGTGCCGGATATGTTGGTAAAGTATGAGAATCCTTCGACCTGCTGGTCAATCTGCTGTGCAAGCTCGCGGGTGGGCACCATAATCAGGCAATTCACCGCGTTTTCGGGGTAATTACCTGTGGAGAGTTTATCCAGTACGGGCAGCAGGTAAGCGGCGGTCTTGCCGGTGCCGGTTTGTGCTATGCCTATAAGGTCGCGTCCTTGCAGCAGTATGGGTATTGCTTTTTCCTGTATGGGGGTGCACTCCTGGAAGTTCATAGCGTCAATGGCGTCCAGGAGCGCCGGCTGGAAATCTAACTCGTCAAATCTCACGGTGAAATAGTTATTTTGGTGCTTTAATGTAAAGGAAAACGGCTATCGGGATGTAAATGAAGTTGGGTAGCCACTCGGCCCAGAATGCTGACATTGAGCCAGTTATGGCAAAGTTGGCTGCAACACTCTGGAACAGTATGTATCCAAAGCTGAGTCCAAGTCCTATACCTAGGTGGAGTCCCATACCACCTTTGCGTTTACGGCTTGAGAGCGATACGCCGATAATAGTCAGTATGAACGCAGCAAATGACATTGAATAGCGTTTGTGGTATTCAATCTCAAAGTCCTGGATATTGCCGAATCCGCGTGATTTCTGACGATGGATGTAGTCGCGGAGTTCGCCCGATGACATGGTCTCCTGCTGTCCGTTCTCAATCAGGAAATCGGCCGGCTCAAATCGGATTATGGTATCCATCTCAGTGCCTTGATTTATGCTCTCGGTTGTACCTGATAAGTCTCGGATCATATAGTTTTTGACCTTCCAGTGGTATTTGTCGGTAGACAGAGTGTCATATGTGGCGCTGCGTGCGGTCATATGTGATACCAGTTTCTTGCCCTCAAACTTATCCAGGGCAAAACGGTAGCCGGTCATATTATAGGTTTGGAAGCTCTCAATATATGCAATAACCCCATCTTCAACTTCAAGTTGTATGTTGTAAGTTCCGTCGGAGTTGTCACGGTTGTAGTGACTCAATTTATATCGGGATTCGAAGTTGAGTCGGACGACATTGCCCTTGGGGATTACCTGTGAGCCCAGATACAGTGTGAACCCGGCAATGAAAGCGGCCGAAAGAAGATAGGGTATCATCATTCGCCTGAAACTCATGCCCGTGGAAAACATTGCGATTATTTCGGAGTTCTCGGCCAGTTTGGACGTGAAGAAGATGATGGCTATAAACACGAACAGAGGACTGAACATGTTTATGAAGTAGGGGATGAAGTTCAGGTAATATTCGAATATGATCTCCTTTGCGGATGCCTGGTTGAGCTTGTCAATATGTTCGTTGTAGTCAAATACCACCATGATGATGATAATCAACGCGATAGTAAAGAAGTATGTGCCCAGGAACTTCTTTATGATATACCAGTCAAGCCTTTTAAGCAGTCTATGTCTGAACAGATTCTTCTTCATTACAGGCGCTGCATTACTCGTTTGACCATAATATCCTTCCAGGTGTGATAATCATCGGCCAGGATATGCTTGCGGGCCTCACCAACCAGCCACAGATAGAAGGCCAGGTTGTGGATTGAGGCAATCATCAGGGCCAGATATTCCTGCGCCTTGAACAGATGGTGCAGGTATGCCTTTGTGTAGAGGGTGTCAACACGCGATGCTCCATCGGCCTCAATGGGATCGAACACATCCTCCCACTTTTTGTTGCGTATGTTTATTATGCCGTCTTTGGTGAACAGCATGGCATTGCGACCGTTGCGGGTGGGCATTACACAGTCAAACATATCTACTCCAAGGCCGATGGCTTCCAGTATGTTGGCGGGAGTGCCTACGCCCATCAGGTAACGGGGCTTGTCCTGAGGCAGGATTCCGTGAACCAGGTCAATCATCTCGTACATTACCTCAGTAGGCTCACCTACGGCAAGTCCGCCTATAGCATTGCCTTCGGCGCCTTTGGATGCTATGTACTCGGCCGATTTGGAACGCAGGTCCTTGTAAACGCAGCCTTGAACAATGGGGAACAGGGCCTGATGATAACCATATTTAGGCTCGGTTTCACTGAAACGCTGTACACAGCGATCCAGCCAGCGGTGCGTACGCTCCATTGACTGTTTGGCATATTTGTATTCGGCAGTGCCGGGACAGCATTCATCGAAAGCCATGATAATATCAGCACCGATGGTACGCTCTATGTCCATTACACGCTCGGGAGTAAACAGGTGGCGCGATCCGTCTATGTGCGACTGGAACGTGACGCCTTCCTCAGTCATCTTTCTCAGACCGGTCAGAGAGAATACCTGGAAACCTCCGCTGTCGGTTAGCATGGGACGGTTAAATCCGTTGAATTTGTGCAATCCACCGGCTTTTTCCAATACGTCAAGTCCCGGGCGAAGGTATAGATGGTATGTGTTGCCCAGTATGATTTGAGCTTTTATGTCATCCTTGAGCTCGGTCACATGAACGGCCTTGACAGAGCCTACGGTACCTACAGGCATGAATATGGGGGTCTGGATAACCCCGTGGTCTGTGGTTATCTTTCCGGCTCTGGCGTGGCTGGTTGCGTCAGTATGCTCAAGTTTGAATGTCAGTTTATTCTCAGACAAGGCTTTACTTTTGGGGTTCTGTTATGGGGACTATCTCCTGGGCATCGCTGACTTTCTCGTCAAGCAGGGCAATCTTCCAAACCTCGCTTATGTTGTTTACATAGTGGAATTCCAGACCTTTGAGGTATTCGGCGGGAATCTCCTCGATGTCGCGCTTGTTTTCGGAGCAGAGTATGATATCTGTAATTCCGGCACGCTTTGCTGCCAGTATCTTCTCACGGATTCCGCCTACGGGCAGAACTTTGCCGCGTAATGTAATTTCACCTGTCATTGCCAGATTGGCGCGTACTTTACGTTGTGTAAAGGCCGATGCGATGGACGTTGCCATTGTTATGCCGGCCGACGGACCGTCCTTGGGAATGGCACCCTCAGGCACATGGATATGCACGTTCCATGAGTTGAACACAGCCGGATCAAGGTTGAGCAGCTTGGCGTGGGCTCGGATGTATTCCATTGCCAGCATGGCTGATTCCTTCATTACATCGCCCAAGTTACCGGTAAGTGTGAGCTTGCCCTCTTTTCCACGGCTCAGGCTGGTCTCAACAAACAGAATCTCACCACCTACGGCTGTCCAGGCCAGACCGGTTACCACTCCGGCGTAGTCATTGCCCTGATACTTGTCGCGTGAGTAGGGGCGTGTACCCAGAAGTTCCTTCAAATCATCAGGCTTCACCGTCATTTTTCCGAAGTCTGCATCTTTGGCGTATTTGCATGCGGTCTTGCGGCAAATCTTGCCCAACTTCTTGTCGAGTTCACGTACACCGGATTCGCGCGTGTAATTCTCAATCAGGGACTCTATTGCTGCCTTGGATATACTCAAACTACCTTTCTTGAGTCCGTTGGCTTCCATCTCCTTTGGAATGAGATGGCGCTTGGCAATCTCAATCTTCTCCTCGGTGATATATCCGCTGACTTCAATCAGTTCCATGCGGTCCAGAAGCGGAGCGGGTATGGTGTTGATATTGTTGGCGGTAGCTATAAACATAACCTTTGACAGGTCATAATCTATATCCAGGTAATTGTCATGGAATGCGCTGTTTTGCTCGGGGTCAAGAACCTCAAGCATGGCCGATGAGGGATCGCCCTGTGTTGTCATCTGGCTTACTTTGTCGATTTCATCGAGGATAAAGACAGGATTGGATGAACCTGCTTTTGCCAAGCCCTTGATAATACGGCCGGGCATTGCGCCGATGTAGGTCTTGCGGTGGCCGCGGATTTCGGCCTCATCATGCAGACCGCCCAGTGATATGCGTACGTATTTGCGTTTGAGAGCGTTTGCTATGGATAATCCCAGTGATGTCTTACCTACGCCGGGAGGGCCGTAGAGGCAAAGGATGGGTGATTTGAAATCACCGCGCAGTTTCATTACGGCCAGGTGCTCCAGAATACGCTCCTTGACCTTTTCCAGGCCGTAATGGTCCTTGTCAAGTGCCTTACGGGCGTTGTCCATGTCAAGGTTATCCTTGGTGTATTCACCCCACGGCAAACTCAGAACTGTCTGGAGATATGAAAGCTGTACATTGTAATCAGGTGACTGCGAGTTGGTGCGTTCAAGCTTGATGAGTTCCTTATCAAATATCTTGCGAACTTCGTCGCTCCACTTTTTCTGGTTTGCCTTCAGGCGCATCTCCTCAATATCCTGATCCTGAACGCTTCCGCCCAGCTCATCCTGGATGTTCTTGAGCTCCTGCTGCAGGAAATATTCTTTCTGCTGTTTGTCTATATCCTCATGTGTGCGGCGTTGTATGCTCATTTTGAGCTCGGCCAGTTGTATCTCGCGGTTGAGCAGAGACAGCAATGTGAGAGCGCGGCTTGAGCATGTGCCTTCACGTAGCAGGCGTGCCTTATCCTTGATGTCAAACGGCAGGTTCGCACAAATGAAGTTGATCAGGAACAGTCCGTTGGATATGTTTTTGAGCGCAAAAGCGGCGTCGGGCTGTATGTTATCAGACAGCTTTACGTACTTGATGGCTGCGTCCTTGCACGAATCAACGATTGCCTTGAATTCCTTGCTGCGGGTAGGGGGCAATACCTCCGGGAACAGCTCGGCAGTACCGACAAGATAAGGACTGTCGTTTATTATGCTGCGCAGCTTGATGCGCTGCATGCCCTGAAGCACCACAGTAGTGGTCTGGTCAGGCATATCGAATACGCGTATCACTTTGGCTAAAACGCCTACTGAATAAAGGTCGTTGAGACCGGGGTTTTCAGTGTCGGGATCCTTCTGGCAAAATACAGCAATCTGCTTGCCGTCGGCCGATGCGTTCTGTATCAATTTGAGTGACGATTTGCGTCCTACGGTTACGGGCATCACCACGGTAGGGAACAGTACCATATTCCTGAGAGGGAGTATAGGTACCACTTCGTCCATATCAGTTTCAAAAAGTCCGTTTTCGTTGCCGTCAAAATCAGCTATCATTGAGAAAGCCGGATTGGACTCGTCAAAAGATTCTTCGGATTGTTTCTTCGTCCACATAAATCATTCTGCAAATAATCTGCAAATTTAGATAATTGCGCGCACGTAACCACGTTTTGTGCCGTCAAAAGCCGTAAATAAAACAAAAAAAGTACATTTGCACCGGTAAAAGACTTGTCCCGGTGTCTAATCAGTACTTTGATTTCAAGCATTTCAGGGTGGAGCAGGATAGGTGCTCCATGAAGGTGGGAACTGATGGCGTCCTGTTGGGGGCGTGGTTTCCGCTTCAGCCTGGTATGAGTGTGCTTGATATCGGTACAGGAACGGGATTGGTGGCATTAATGGCTGCCCAGAGGGGGGCAGGCAACGTTACGGCAGTTGAAATTGATCCGGATGCGGCAGAGCAGGCCTCTGAGAATGCAGTAAATTCTCCATGGAAAGACCGGATTTTTGTCCGGTGTACAGATATTTCCGATTTCACCGCCGATTCTGGGTTTGACAGGATAGTATGCAATCCTCCATTCTTTCGCGACTCTCTTCGTTGCCCTGATGCAGGGCGGAATACTGCCCGGCACAACGATTCTCTCAGCTTTGAGACGTTAGCTGGAGTCTCTTCGGACATGCTTTCGGATGACGGACTTTTATGTGTCGTATTACCGTACGATGTCGTAGACGCTTTTGTAAAATGCGCATTGAATGAAGGCTTGAATCTGTGCCGGAAAACTGATGTTGTCACGGCTCCGGGTAAGACTCCGAAACGCTCGCTTTTGGCTTTCGGAAAACACTTCGTTGAGCTAAAAACAGATGTGATTGCAATGTATGATTCCAAAGGAAAAGAGTCTTTGGAATACATCAATCTTGTAAGGGATTTTTACTTTAAATTCTAGATGCCCCGACGCTTGTCGGGAATTAGAACTTTCAGGCCTCCTTTCTTCAATTCTATGTGGATTTCCTTACCGAGAATAACCGGCTCACCGTCATAGTGCGCTGGCCCTTCGGATTCGCGAGAGATGGTGAGTCTGCTACATTTGCGCACTGTTACATTTGGATTCTTGTCAATCAGCCGGTTAAACAATTGGAACGCCATTAGCGGTGCGTCAAACGGAGTGAACGGATGTATTACTACCACGTCCATCAGACCGTCCTGCATGGATGCTGCAGGTGCTATGACGGCATTATTACCCCACTGATCGGCATTGGCACATGTTACTATAAAGCACTCAAATGTTTCACTGGAGTTCTCAAAAGAGAGTTTGTAAAGCTTGTCTTTGTAAGTGGCAATCTCCTTGAGAATGCTCTCCATATATGTCAAAACTCCGCGTGTTCCGGCTTTTGAGAAAGTGTCACTTACCTTTGCGTCGAAGCCGACACCGCATGTGCAGAAGAAAGGCTGGTTCTCAATCATGCCGTAATCGATCTCCGTGAATATGGATTTGTCCAACCATTTTACTGCTTTGAAGGGATCGAGGGGGATACCCAGATGACGTGCCAGACCATTGCCCGAGCCACATGGAATGATGCCTAATGCCGTACCCGTTCCGATGAGTCCGCAACCCGTTTCGTTGACTGTTCCGTCGCCGCCGACAGCAATTACCGCGTCGTAATTTTTTGCCGCATATTCACGCGCAATTTCCGTGGCGTGTCCTTTGTGGTTGGTGGATATTATGCTGAAATCATACAGGTCCCGGTTTACGAATCTCTCGATAATCGGAATGACCGGTATGAGCCTGTGGCTCCCGGATATCGGGTTGTATACGAATACTATTTTCCTTTTTACGTTCATATTTCCGGCACAATTCCTACGCGAAGATAATCAAAATCGTTGCAGCTATTGACAATTTGACTAATTTTGCGCCGTTATGAACAAACTTAGCGAAAGATGTGCACAATATACACTCCCACAAGAGGGTATGGCACAGGGTATCTACCCATATCACAGATGTATTTCCAGTAAGCAGGATACTGAGGTAATAATGGAGGGTCGTAAGGTCCTTATGTTCGGAAGCAACTCTTATCTTGGTCTTACCAATCACCCCAAGGTTATCGAGGCTGCCGTTGAGGCTGCCAAGAAATACGGTACAGGTTGCGCCGGATCCCGTTATCTTAACGGTACGCTGGATTTGCACAAGGAATTTGAGGCCGAACTTGCCGAGTTCGTGGGTAAGGATGATGCCATGATATTCTCTACCGGTTTCCAGACAAACCTGGGTACTATCTCGTGCCTGATGGGTCGTGACGACTATGTCATTTGCGATGACCTGGATCATGCATCGATAGTGGATGGACGCCGCCTCTCATTTGCCAAGCCGCTCAAGTTTAAGCATAACGATATGGCATCGCTTGAGAAAACCCTGCAGCGCTGTGAGCCCGATTCACTTAAGCTGGTTGTGGTGGACGGTGTATTCAGCATGGAGGGCGATTTGGCGGATCTTCCGGGAATTGTAGCTCTCAAGGATAAATACAACTGCGCGATCATGGTCGATGAAGCTCACGGACTGGGCGTTCTGGGTGATCACGGACGCGGTGTGTGCAATCATTTCGGCCTAACGGACCAGGTTGATATCGTGATGGGTACATTCAGTAAATCTCTCGCAGCCATCGGTGGATTCATAGCAGCTGACAAGGCTATTATTAATTGGGTTCGTCACCATTCACGCTCATATATTTTCAGTGCAAGCAATACTCCGGCAGCAACAGCCGCTGCGCGTGCCGCCCTGCAGATAATGAAGAACGAGCCGGAGCGTATTGAGCATCTGTGGGATCTCACTAACTACGCTTTGAACAACTTCCGTCAGTTGGGATTTGAGATCGGCAACACATCGACACCTATCATACCGTTGTATATTAGGGACTTCTACAAGACTTTCTATATCACAAAGATGCTGTTTGAGGAGGGCGTCTTTGTGAATCCGGTTATTCCGCCCGCCTGCGCCCCCGAGGATACCCTGATTCGCTTCTCACTCATGGCAACTCACACCAAGGAACAGATCGACATCGCAACCGAGAAGCTTGTCAAGTGCTTCAAAGCCTACGAAATCCTGAAATAATTTTTTGCTGATTCTATCTAAAAGCGTACCTTTGCGACGCTTTTCAGGATAGAGAAGCTTTCGGGATGTAGTTCAGTCCGGTTAGAATGCCTGGTTTGGGACCAGGTGGTCGAAGGTTCGAATCCTTTCATCCCGACAAACAAGAGGCTTAGCGGCCTCTTTTTTTGTCTGGATGAAAGGATCAAGTACAATTAATTTATAAAAAGGTTGGGGGGTAATAAAAAAGCAGTACCTTTGCGGTCAGGAAAGCAGAATGGATTGAATCAGAGTTTTCCTATTATTGAGTTGTGCGCATAACGCACATTGTGTACGGTAACGTACCCCTTTTTTTAAAGTTGGTTACTTTATAACCGCCCGACTTGGAAAACGGTCAATAAGAAGAGTAGTAAAAGTATTTGTTTACTATATAGACTCTGATTTGAAAGTACAAAAGGCATTACTGCCTAAAGTACCGAAGACGTAAACAAGAGAGGTTTTATTGTTTATGTCTTTTTTTTGTCCCCTCATCGCAGGGTCAGGAAAAAGGCTGGATGGTTGAACTTTTAAAACGTTTTTGAAGTAGATGGATCAGCGAAAAGCTCCCGTTTATGAAGCCCTTCAGGAGTTCCGCAGGAACCGAGTGGTACCTTTCGATGTACCTGGTCACAAAAGAGGTAGGGGAAACCCCGAACTCGTTTCGCTTTTGGGAAAGCAGTGCGTTGAGTTGGATGTAAACTCAATGAAACCTCTGGACAATCTGTGTCATCCCATTTCAGTAATCAAAGAGGCCGAAGAACTGGCTGCCGAGGCATTCGGTGCCGCACACGCATTCCTGATGGTGGGTGGTACGACATCGGCCGTACAGACTATGGTGCTTACCGCATGCAAGAGCGGTGAAAAGATAATTCTGCCGCGTAACGTGCACCGCAGCGTCATCAACGCTCTGGTTGTGAACGGCGCAACTCCCATTTACGTCAATCCCGATACAGACAGCCGTCTGGGTATTGCTCTGGGCATGAAGATATCACAGGTGGAGCGCGCCATTGAGGAGAACCCCGAGGCAAAGGCCATCCTGGTAAACAATCCTACTTATTACGGTATATGCTCCAATCTTAAGAAGATCGTTGAGTTGGCTCACGAGCACGGCATGATGGTGCTTGTCGATGAGGCTCACGGAACGCACTTCTACTTTGGCGAGGATATGCCTCTGACCGCTATGGCTGCCGGGGCCGATATGTCATCGGTTTCAATGCATAAATCGGGCGGAAGCCTTACACAGAGTTCATTCCTGCTTACAGGTCCTGAGGTGAGCGCCGGTTATGTGCGTCAGGTGATCAACCTAACTCAGACCACGAGTGCATCTTATCTGCTGATTTCAAGTCTTGACATTTCACGCCGTAACCTTGCCTTGCGCGGAAAGGAGCTGTTTGCCGAGGTTATGCGTATTGCCAATTACGCCCGCACTGAGATAAACAAGATTGGTGGCTACTACGCTTACGGCAAGGAGTTGATTAACGGTGACAGCGTATACGATTTTGATCCCACAAAGCTGACCGTATATACCCTGGATATCGGCCTTGCAGGCATTGAGGTATATGACCTGCTGCGTGACGAGTATGATATTCAGCTGGAGCTGGGCGACATGGGTAACGTGCTGGCTTACATATCGATAGGTGACCGTATGCGTGAGGTCGAGCGTCTGGTGAGCGCGCTGGTTGACGTCAAGCGCCGTTACAGCCGCGACCGTTCAGGTCTGTTCGATCATGAGTATATCAACCCGTCGGTCGTGATGACTCCACAGGAGGCTTTCTACGCTCCCAAGGAGGAGATGATTCCCATCCGCGAGACCAACGGACGAATATGTACGGAGTTCGTGATGTGTTATCCTCCCGGAATTCCTATCCTGGCCCCGGGTGAGCGCATCACGCAGGAAATCATCGACTACATACTCTACGCAAAGGATAAGGGCTGTCAGCTGACAGGTCCCGAGGATGAGAAGGTAGAGCGTCTGAATGTGATTAAGGAAAGTACAACATATTGATTCTGTCAAAAGGAAATGGAATTCTGGTTTACTGAGTTGCATACTCCCAACGTTAAGTTCTCCGTAAAGGTTGATAAGCACCTTTACACCGCCGAGAACGATCTGGGTAGGGTGGATATATTCGAGTCCCCTGAGTTTGGTCGTTTCCTGGCCGTTGACGGTTACATCATCTTTACTCAGCGTGACGAGTTCATTTATGATGAGATGCTGTCACACATTCCTATGGCCGTGAATCCCAACGCCGAGAAGGTGCTGGTATTCGGATCCGGCGACGGAGGTGTGGTCCGTGAGCTGCTCAAGTACAAGTCAATCCAGCAGATTGACCTGATTGAGATAAACGAGGGCGTGGTTCAGGCCTGCCGTGAGTATTTCCCCGAAATGGCAGAGTCACTGGATGATCCTCGTGTGACCATCTACACCGAGAATGCGTTGCGTTACATACGTCATATCGAAAATGAGTATGACCTGATAGTGGTTGACTCGGCCGGATTCTACGGTCCTGGCGAGAGTCTGCTTACCCGTGAGTTCTACGGCAGTTGCTACAAGGCACTTAAGGCCGATGGCATCATGGTAAATCAGCATCAGAGCCCCTTCTACGAGGAGGATCGTCTGGAGACCCAGAAGGCTCACATGCGTATTGTAAACCGATTCCCCATAAGCCGCGTGTATCAGGCTCATATCCCGACTTATCCTTCGGGTTACTGGCTCTTTGGTTTTGCATCCAAGAAGTACCGTCCGGTGCTTGACCTGGATGCCGATGCATGGAACAAGCTTGGCATTAAGACCAACTATTACACAACAAATCTGCACAAAGGCTGCTTTGCCCTGCCCGCATATGTGGAGCGCATGCTGGCCGATGTGGAGACCATAAAGGACTAAGCTATGCTGGAAAGGAACGTTGAGACATTTATAGGCTGTGATGCCGAATATAAGGATGCCCGCATAGTGCTCTTTGGTGCACCGTTTGACTCTACAACGTCATTCCGTCCGGGAACCCGCTTTGCGCCTCATGCCATTCGTAGTGAGTCATTAGGCCTGGAGACCTACAGCCCCTGGTTGGACCGCGATCTTGAGGACATAAGTGTATTTGACAGCGGTGATATTGAGCTCTGCATCGGCAGTGCCGAAAAAGCATTATCTCAGATATCGGAGCGTACCGCCATGATTCTGGCCGACGGTAAGATCCCGTTCATGATAGGAGGTGAGCATCTTGTTACTCTTGGTGCTTTTCGCGAGGTATTCAAGAAGTATCCCAATGTACACATCATCCACTTTGACGCTCACACAGACCTGCGTGATGACTATCTGGATGTAAAGCTGTCACACGCTTGCGTAATACGTCGCTGCCACGACCTGGTTGGCGACGGCCGCATACACCAGTTCGGTATACGTTCAGGCGAGCGTTCCGAGTTCCGTTGGGCCGAATCCGGTCACACCGACCTGCATAGGTTCAACTTTGACGGTCTTAAGGAAACTGTTGCTGCGTTGGGTCAGGTTCCAGTCTATTTCACCATCGACCTGGATGTTATGGATCCGTCAGTATTCCCCGGTACAGGTACTCCTGAGTATGGTGGTGTTACTTTCATGCAGCTCTTTGAGGCATTGAAGACTGTATGCTTTGGCTGCAATATAGTGGGCTTGGACGTTAACGAATTATGTCCGCCCTACGATCAGACCGGCGCATCGACTGCTGCCGCTTGTAAGATTATTCGTGAATTACTATTAAGCGTAAAATAACACAATGGGGACTGTCCCCTTTGTGTGCTTTTTAAAAATTTGACAAAAATGGGAAAGGTATTGGTTATTGGCTGCGGAGGTGTAGCCCAAGTTGCGATTCAGAAGTGCGCCCAGAATGACGCGGTTTTTGACGAGATTTGCATTGCAAGCCGTACGGTTAGCAAGTGTGACGACCTTAAGAAGAAGATTGAGGCCGAGGGTAAGAGCCGTTCCAAGATTACCACCGCTAAGGTTAATGCCGACAGCGTTGATGAGCTGATTGCTCTCATCAAGAGCGTCAAGCCCGATGTAGTGCTCAACCTGGCTTTGCCGTATCAGGATCTGACAATCATGGATGCCTGTCTTGCCTGCGGCGTACATTACGTTGACTCAGCCAACTACGAGCCCGAGGATACCGAGGATCCCAAGTGGCGCGCCGTTTACGAGAAGCGCTGCAAAGAGCTCGGTTTCACCGCCTATTTTGACTACTCATGGCAGTGGGCATATCAGAAGAAATACAAGGATGCCGGCATTACCGCAATCCTGGGAACCGGTTTTGATCCGGGCGTAACCAGCGTATTTACAGCGTATGCACTGAAGCATTATTTCGATCAGATCGACACCATCGATATCCTGGATTGCAACGGCGGTGACCACGGTTATCCCTTTGCAACCAACTTCAACCCCGAGATTAATCTGAGAGAGGTATCGGCCAACGGCTCATACTGGGAGAACGGCCACTGGGTAGAGACCAAGCCCATGGAGATAAAGCGCGAGTATAACTTTGAGCAGGTAGGCATGAAGGATATGTATCTGCTTCATCATGAGGAGATTGAGTCATTGGCCAAGAACGTTCCGGGCGTAAAGAGAATACGCTTCTTTATGACATTCGGACAGAGCTACCTTACACACATGAAGTGTCTTGAGAATGTTGGTATGTTGCGTACAGATACCGTTATGTTTGAGGGCAAGGAGATTGTTCCCATCCAGTTCCTCAAAGCTCTGTTGCCCGATCCCGCATCACTGGGCCCGCGCACAGTAGGCAAGACCAACATCGGCTGCATCTATACCGGCACCAAGGACGGCAAGAAGCGCAGCATCAAGATATACAACGTTTGCGACCATCAGGAGTGCTACAAGGAGGTTGGCTCACAGGCTATCTCTTACACCACCGGCGTTCCCGCAATGATCGGCACCATGATGGTTATGACCGGCCAGTGGAAGGGCGCAGGCGTGTTCAATGTTGAGGAGTTTGATCCCGATCCATACATGGAGGCTCTCAACAAGTGGGGTCTGCCTTGGGTTGTGGATGAGAATCCTGTACTTGTTGACTGATTTTTGGGCCCGATGACCGCAGAGCAGCTGCATACTCCGTGTTACGTCATTGACCGTGACCGCCTTGAGGAGAACCTTAAGGTGCTGCGCGGTGTGATGGACCGGACCGGATGCCGAATCCTGCTGGCGCAGAAGGCGTTCAGTTGCTATGCTGTCTATCCGCTTATATCACAATATCTCTGTGGCGCAACCGCAAGCGGACTCTTTGAGGCCCGCTTGTGCCACGAGGAGATGCCCGGTCGCGAGAATCACATTTTCTCTCCTGCGTTCCGCGAGGAGGACTTTCCTGAGATTCTCTCTATCTGCGACCATATTGTTTTCAATTCAATCAGACAGCTGTCGCTGTTTGGTCCTAGGGCTAAGGAGGCAGGCCTTCAGGTAGGCTTGCGCATCAATCCGCAGATTTCTACCCAGTCGGCCGAGCACGCAATCTATGATCCCTGCACTCCCGGCAGCAGGCTAGGGGTTACACTGGATGAGTTCCGCGATGGAATCAGTAAGAATCCAGCCTTATTGAGTCTGCTTGACGGACTACACTTCCATACTCTCTGTGAGCAGAACTCCGATGATCTTGAGACTACCCTGAACGGCTTTGAGCAGCAGTTCCGCGAGTGGCTTCCATCGATGAAATGGGTTAACTTTGGCGGTGGACACCACATTACCCGTGCCGATTATGATATTCCGCGTTTGGAGCGTTGCATCAATCGCATGAAGGAAGGTTATGGCTTTACGGTTTATCTTGAGCCCGGTGAGGCAATCGCCCTTAACGCCGGTTATCTGTACACCCAGGTGCTTGAGGTTCAGCATCACGCAGGTGCAATGGATATCGCAATTCTTGATACATCGGCCGCATGCCATATGCCCGATGTGCTTGAGATGCCTTATCGGCCCCCGTTGCATGACAGCGGCCAGCCTCAGGAAAAGAAATACACCTATCGTCTTGGCGGCCCGACCTGCTTATCGGGCGATATAATAGGGGAATACTCATTCAGTGCCCCATTAAAAGAAGGCCAGACCCTCATATTCGAGGATATGGCCATCTACTCAATGGTAAAGAACAATACCTTTAACGGTATGCCCCTGCCCGCAATCTATCTCAAGCAGGGCTCCGACTACACCCTCCTCAAGTCCTTCACCTACACCGACTTCAAGTCCCGCCTTTAAAAAATCGACGCAAAGGGGTCGTTTCCCTTTGCGTCACTTTCATCAAGTATACTCTTAATCAAATTAGTATTCTTTGTGGTATCTATAGTTTTCCTATTTTTGCAAATAGATATTAGGTTTACACATTTGCTTGATGTGATAAATGAAAAGGATT
>Ga0265299_10000364_pt1 | contig 58203 bp, 28 predicted proteins | sample AusTroGonzalo_MG_4_FD_193485 | JGI IMG/M metagenome (GOLD analysis project Ga0265299, IMG submission 193485) | Bovine rumen microbial communities from tropical cattle in Woodstock, Queensland, Australia - Gonzalo_02 | ecosystem: Host-associated > Mammals > Digestive system > Stomach > Rumen ...
TCTATCCGCAGCTTCTCGTTCGCCATGATTCTGGGTGTTATCTTTGGTACCCTGTCGTCACTGTTCATTGCTGCTCCTACAGCCTTCCTTGTGATGGGTCGTACCATCCGCGAGGAGAATGAGGAAGCAGTTAAGGCATAAGCGACCATCATCAATAACATAAGAATAGCCCGCTTCCTGTTTCGGAGGCGGGCTATCTTCATATCTTATCAATCTATGAAAACGAATATGAAACGATTACTCTTTATGCTGACTCTCCTGTTGGCATCAGTACAGGGCTTTGCCGACAACCATTCTTTGACGGATAAAGATACATGGACGGTCGAGGCGGTGAAGGACATCATCTGCCGCGTCAACACCTATTGGCAGACAAACCATCCTGCCGAGGTCAGGGCATTCTGGGACCATGCAGCCTACCATACGGGTAATATGGAAGTGTACAAGTTGCTGAAGGATCAGAAGATGCTGGACTATAGCATCCGTTGGGCCGAGCATAACAAATGGAAGGGGGCTACAGAGACCAACCCTTCTAAATGGAAGTATCAGCAGTATGGCGAGGGACAGGACTATGTGCTCTTCGGCGACTGGCAAATCTGTTTCCAGACGTATATCGACCTCTACCATATCATGGAAAAAGGTAAGAAGGCTGAGGCCAGAGTAGCTCGTGCCAAGGAGGTGATGGGATATGAAGTCAAATCTAAGGCTAACGACTATTGGTGGTGGGCCGATGCCCTCTATATGGTGATGCCTGTCATGACGAAGATGTATAAGTTGACGGGCGATGAGAAGTACCTCGACAAACTCTACGGCAATATCTGCTATAGCGACAGCATCATGCTCGATCAGGAAACGAGCCTCTACTTCCGAGACGGCAAGTATGTGTATCCCAAGCATAAAACAGCCAATGGTCAGAAAGACTTCTGGGCACGTGGTGACGGCTGGGTACTGGCAGGACTGGCAAAGGTGTTGCAGGATATGCCGACGACCTACAAGCATCGGTCGTTCTTCGTTAGGAAATATGTGCGGATGGCGGAGTCCGTTGCAAAACTCCAGCAGCCCGAAGGTCACTGGACGCGTTCGATGATGGATCCCAACCAGGCCCCCGGCTACGAGACCAGTGGTACTGCCTTCTTTTGTTATGGTCTGCTTTGGGGCATCAATAATGGCTATCTGTCTAAGAAGGTGTATGCCCCTGTGGTCGAGAAAGCATGGCACTATCTGGCCACTGTCGCCCTACAGCCCAGCGGTAAGGTGGGCTACGTGCAACCTATTGGCGAGCGGGCCATTCCCGGACAGCGGGTAGATGCCAATAGCGAGGCTAACTTCGGCGTCGGCGCGTTCCTGCTGGCTGCCTGTGAATACTATAGGTATCTGCAGCTTTTACAGCAGACCGATCGTGAATACTGGTGCTCACTGGCCTACAAGATGGCACAGCCCGTGCTGGAGAATATGGCCAAGGGCGAGTTGCAGAAGAATATGCAGACCGAGTTCTCGCCGTCGTTTGACAACCGCAACCGTAAGGTAGTCTATATGGAGACCTTCGGACGTCTGATGGCAGGCATTGCCCCATGGCTTGCTTTGCCCGATGACGACACGGCTGAGGGAAAACAGCGCCGTCAATTGCGCGAATGGGCATTAGCCTCTTACAAGAATAGTGTCGATCCCAATAGCCCTGACTATCTCTGCTGGGGTGTAGCCGGTCAAAACCTCGTCGATGCCGCTTATATCGCCGAGTCGTTCATCCGAGGCTACGATGCTTTGTGGGTACCGCTCGACGATGTCACCAAACAGCGTTATCTTACTGAATTCAAGAAACTGCGCTCCATTGAGCCGCCTTACACCAACTGGTTCCTTTTCTCTTCGACCATCGAGAGCTTCATTGCTAAGGCTGCCGGTCTGAGAGAGTATGACGACTATCGTGTGATGACCACTATCCGCAAGGTCGAGGAGTGGTATGTCGGTGACGGCTGGTATGCCGACGGTCCCGTCTTTGCCTTCGACTACTATTCGAGTTATGTGTTCCACGCCATGTATCTGGAGACCCTTCAGAGCATGATTGATGCCCGTGCCAACACACGTTTGGAGTATAAGAAGTATTACGACCGTGCCCTGAAACGGGCTCAGAAGTTCTCGATAATCCTTGAACGCTTCATCTCGCCTGAGGGCACTTTCCCGGTTATCGGACGCTCAACACCTTACCGTATGGCCGCCATGCAACCGTTGGCTTTGCTGGCATGGTATCAGAAACTGCCTTCTGACCTTAGCAACGGACAGGTGCGTGCTGCCCTGACGAAGGTGATGCACCGTATGTTTGACGAACAGCAGAATTTCAATGAAGGCGGCTATCTCACCATTGGTTTCTGTGGTCACCAGCCCGAAACGGCCGACTGGTACACTAACAACGGCTCACTCTATATGACCACGCTCTCCTTCATGCCTTTAGGCCTGCCCGCCACACATCCTTTCTGGACGGATGCCCCACAGCCCTGGACGCAGGTCAAGGCATGGAATGGCCAGCCTTTCCCAAAGGATCACCGTTGGGCTGACGACATCCAAACCAAGGATAGATGGTAATTAAATCATGATTATTTCGGCTTGTAGGTCTGGTAGACCAGGTAGTAGCCGTCGGCTGAGATAGAGAAAGTGTCGGCGAGGGCTTCGTTGAGGGTTCCCTGCCACCATTGGTCGAAGTCGTAGCAGTTCCAGCGGAGACCTTCGGAAGAGAGTTGGTGACACCCGAAATTGAAGATGCTGACTTGCTGGCCTTTCATGGCGCTGAAGGTACGATTGCCACAGGCTGGCGTGAAGAAACCATGGTCTGTGAACATCGTGCCTTTGACATTCATTTCCCTATAGTAGCGCATCAGTAGGCTGATATTGCCGAGGGTATGGTCCTCGCGCAAACCCGTGGCACCAAGATATGCTATATGGTGCCATCCCTGCGACAGACAGTAGCGCGTAGCCTTCGTCAGGTCGTTGTCATCCTGTTCTTCGATGCAGATAAGTCGGTCGCGGTATTCGTCGGGCACACTGTCACCGTCACCGATGATAAGAGCCTCCCCCAACCCCTCCATACGGAGGGGGGCAATGGCTCCGTCACATGCAATAAGATGCGCTGCGTGATGGAGGATGTCCAGGGGAATGGCATGGCTCGGAAACAGTCCGTTAGCCACAATCACTGCTTCAAATTCTTCCTTCATACCTTTTCCTTCTTCCTTCTTACCTCTTAACTCTCTTCGCTTCTTTCTTCCACTTTTGATAGCCCGCAACGGCTATGACCACATAGAGACCGTAAAGGCATGCTTTGAACGGAATGCCTTTCTGGATATAGAGGACGGTACAGATTATATCGACAACCATCCAAAAGAGCCACTGTTCCAGATATTTACGTGCCAATGCCCACATGCCTACAAACGACAATGCGTTGGTGAAGGAATCGAGGACGGGTACGGTGGAGTCTGTCCGCGTTATCAGAACATAATAGATGGCACCCCATGCCACAAAGAAGCATGCGGCGGTGGGCAGATACTGGCGGCGCGGCATATAGACAATGGGCAGCGGCTCTTTCTTTTTCCGCGTCTTGACGAATTTCCACACGTAGAGTCCGTAGCAGGCAGCAAGGGTGTAGTAGCATGCCATGCCCGCATCGCCATACAGGCCGTGGTTCCAGTAGAGGATGACATCCAGTGCCGGCATGATGATGCCTATCACCCAAAGGGCGATATGAGCACGATACTCGAGCCAGATATATATCAGGCCGAGTATCGTGGTTACTATGTCAAGCCAGTCCAGTGTCATCGTTTATCACTTAGAAATTAACCGATAGGTGACCCATCAAGTTAAAGGGGGCTGAGGGCGCAAAGCCTGCCTCATACTGGTCGGAGGTGTCCCAACCCTTGGCAACAATCATGCCATTCACTTTGTCGAAGGCCGGTGCTGCCCAACCGTTGTTATCATATCTCGCCGAGAACAGGTTGTAGAGTGTGACACCGATGGTGACGTCCTTCACGCCGAACTTAGGCAGTTTGAAGTTGTATGACAGGTCGATGTTGGTGGTGAAGTGACCGTCAAGCATCATGCTCACGTCTATAGGCTGTCCGTTGTCGTCAAGTGTCTGGTAGCTCTTGAACCCCGTGTTTGTCATATACTGGTCGCCGACATACTGACTTTGGATGCTGGCCTTCAAGCCTTTATAATTAAAGGTGAAGATGTTGTTGGCTATCACGTCGGGTGAGAACGACAGCGGGGTGTCGCCCAGATTCTCGACAGAACCATCCAGCAATGTTACCTCCCAGTCCTTGGCACGGTTTTTCGAGATTGTCGCATTAGCATCCCAGCGGAACCAGTTGACAGGCTGCCATGCGGCCTCCAGTTCTATACCCAGTCTGTAGCTCTTTCCGACGTTTTTGGCGATGGCCTCACCGATATTGTTCAGCTCGCCCGTCAGCACAAACTGGTCCTTATATGTCATGTAATAGAGGTTGGCACCAGCCGTAAAGCGCTCGCTTTGGAACTTATAGCCCAACTCCAGGTCGTTCAGACGCTCGGCCTTCAGTTCCGTACCAATATTGTCTTCGTAGTCGTTGCGGGTCGGTTCCTTATGGGCAATGGCATACGAGGCATAAACCTTGTGCTGGGGCGTGATGTCGTAGTTTAATCCGAACTTGGGATTGAAGAAGTTGAAATGGTCGTCGATGACGGTCTTGCCATCTGCATTGGCACCATACCAGTCGCCAGGATCCTGCATCTTGTAGCCGATATGGCGGTATTGCAGGTCGATAAAGGCGTTCAGACCGCCCACGATGTTGTAGTTTACTTTGCCATAGATGTTCCAGTCCGTCTTTTTGGCATTGTTGCGATAATACTCAAAGTCAGGCAATAGTTCAAATCCCTGTGGTATGTTCTTCACCCATTTTACCAGTCCGAAATGGTCACCGTCGTACATGTTCCAGCCACCGCCAAGCGTTGCTTCGATACCCGCATGGTTGTTATAGAACAGCGAAGCCACTACTGCATAGAAGTCGTTATCCATCTTCTTCTGGCGTATCAGGTCACTCTTCACTGTCTTGGGATTCGTGATGGTTGGTGATAAGGCGATGGGTAGATAGTCCACCAGTTTGCGTCCTGTCTTATACTCCTCGTAATAGCCCTGTCCCTTAGTATAGTGAGCAGCTACATTCAGGTTCAAGACATGAGAGAGCTGTTGGTTCCACAGCAGCTGGTAATTCTGCTGGTGGTAGTTGTCGGTCTGTCCGTCGTAATAGTGACGGTTGCCGTTCTCGTCCCAATACTCGCCACACGAGTTGTAGGTTCTTCCGTATAGGCTCTGCTCATACTTCGACGTGTAGTTCCAGGCGTGATAGGTCTCTTCGATGCCGTTCCATGTGATGAATTTCACCACCGTGTTATCACCAAACCAGCCTGCCTGCAGGAAGTAGGAGTTCAGTTTGGTTGAGGCACGGTCCAGATAACCCTTCGAACCGATATTGCTCAGACGACCTTGCAGTCCCCAGTGGTCATTGATGAGTCCGGTGCCGAAGCGCACCGTCTCCTTATGGCTGTAGTAGGAACCACCACTGAGGTCCACTCCCAGATAGGGTGTTATACCGATGTTCTCAGTCTGCATATTCACCGAAGCACCGAAGGCACCGGCGCCATTGGTCGATGTTCCTATGCCGCGCTGAATCTGCATAGACTGTACGCTGCTTGAGAAGTCGCCCATATTTACCCAGTAGAGCTGGGCGCTCTCGGCATCGTTCATGGGAATGCCGTTGGCAGTGATATTGATACGACTGGGGTCTGTACCGCGAACGCGCAGCGACGTGTAGCCGATACCGTTACCGGCATCTGACGTCATGGTCACGCTGGGTGTCAGCGACAACAGGTAAGGAAGGTCCTGACCAAAGTTGATAGCCTTTAGCTGTTCCTTGCTCATGTTGGTAAATGCCACAGGTGTCTTGTGTGTTGCTCGTGTTGCTACAACCTGTACGTTTTGTAACTCCACGCTCTTCAGCGTGTCCATCTCGGTAGCCTGGGCCGTCACTACGCCCATCAGTGTCATTACCGAAAACAATTTTCTCTTCATCTTTTTTACCTTATTTATTAATTAGACTAAAAATAAGGGGTTTTGTGCTTACTCATCATCCCTGCGTCGGCATTGTCCGTATCAGGTTCCGAGGGTATCATCTCAGCCCACAATTGTGAGCACCCCTTGATAAATCGGGTGCAAAATTAATATTTTCGTTGCGATTTACCAAATAATTTTTGCTTTTTCTGTATTCTTATTTGGGAATATGGGAATAAAGTAGTACCTTTGCACCCACCTTTTTATGACAGGAACGATGACAAACAAGATAGTTAATATAGGTGATGCACGCGCCAGCTTCTCAGCATTTACTGAGGTTGGTGGTGTCAGTGAATATCATGTGATGATAAGCGCTACCGATGTTATGGCGCCTTACCAGCAACAGTTGGATGCTGTGCTCGATGCCTATCAGCATCTGCTGGAGACTGAATTGAAGGGTGCTACGGCAGTGTTCAAGCGCTACTTCCTGAGCGATGCTGCCAATCAGGCCGACGACGTGATTGCCAGTGATGTGAGCGACTGTGCCAAGAGTATTATAGAACAGGCTCCGCTCGACGGTACCAAGATAGCCCTCTGGGTTTATCTGATGTCTGGTGTGAGCACACGACAGACGGACAGTGGTCTCTATGAGGCAGCTCATGGCAGCTACCGCCATTTGTGGAACGGTACAGCCTTTAATCTGGCTGCCAATTCTGAACATCAGATGCGTCTGCTCTTCAATGAGTATGTCATGCAGTTGGCCCACGAGGAGTGTACGTTGGCCGACAACTGTATCCGTACATGGCTCTTCGTCAACGATATTGACCTGAACTATGGTGGGGTGGTGCGCGCCCGCAACCAGGTGTTCTTTACCCAGGGACTGACGCCCCAGACGCATTTCATTGCTTCGACAGGTATCGGAGGCCGTCAGCAGGATGCCAATGTGTTGGCGCAGATGGACAACTATGCCGTCAAGGGTATCTCACGCGAACAGGTTCATCATCTTTATGCTTCGACACACCTGAATCGTACCAGCGACTATGGTGTCAGCTTTGAAAGAGGCACCTATGTGGACTATGGTGACCGCCGCCATGTGTTTATCTCAGGTACTGCCAGTATCGACAACAAGGGCCGCATCGTCCATCCGAAAGATGTGGTGAAACAGACCCACCGTATGTGGGAGAATGTGGAGGCTCTGCTCAATGAGGCTGGTTGCAGCTACGACGAGGTTAGCGAGATGGTGGTCTACCTGCGCGATCCGTCCGACTATGCAGTTGTCAGCAAACTCTATCAGGAACGTTTCCCCGACAAGCCCTACGTCATTGTCTTGGCACCCGTGTGCCGTCCAGGGTGGCTGGTAGAAATGGAGTGCATGGCGGTAAAGGCGCAGGACAACCCATCTTTCCCTGCACTGTAATCAAAATGGCTTGCAACCGCCAATGGATGCAAGCCTTTATAGTCTTATTTCTTATCATATGCGTGCAACGGATAGTCTGTCGTGAAGTGCAGTCCACGACACTCCTTCCGTTCCAATGCCCAACGGGTAATAAGATACCCCACATTAATCATGTTACGCAGTTCACAGATGTCGCGACTGGCTTTGACACGTTTAAACAGGCGTTCCGTCTCTTCGTACAACATATCCAGACGATCCCAGGCACGGTGCAGGCGCAGGTCGCTACGCACGATACCCACGTAGTTCGACATAATCTGGTTTACCTCCTTCACAGACTGCGTTATCAGCACCTTCTCCTCGTTGGTCATGGTGCCTTCATCGTTCCATTCTGGTACCTTGGTATTATAGTCGTACAGGTCCACATGCTTCAGCGAGTCCTTGGCTGCTGCATCGGCATAGACCACAGCCTCGATGAGTGAGTTCGAAGCCAGACGGTTGCCGCCATGCAAGCCTGTGCACGAGCATTCGCCGAGGGCATACAGGCGTTCGATGCTCGACTGTCCGTTCAGATCGACCTTGATGCCACCACACATATAGTGGGCTGCAGGACGTACGGGAATGTAGTCCGTCGTGATGTCGATACCGATCGACAGACATTTCTGGTAGATATTGGGGAAGTGGTGGCGCGTCTCGTCGGGATCCTTGTGGGTGACGTCCAGACAGACGTGGTCCAGACCGTGAATCTTCATCTCCTTATCGATGGCACGGGCCACGATGTCGCGTGGTGCCAGCGACAGGCGCTCGTCATATTTCTCCATGAATGTCTCGCCATTCGGCAGTTTCAAGATGCCGCCGTAGCCACGCATGGCCTCCGTGATGAGGTAGGCGGGATGCGTCTCCTTGGGGTTGTGTAGCACCGTCGGGTGGAACTGTACGAACTCCATGTCGGCCACCGTACCTTTGGCACGATAGACCATAGCCACGCCGTCGCCTGTAGCGATGACGGGGTTCGACGTCGTCATATACACGGCACCGCAGCCACCCGTACACATGACCGTGACCTTGGCCAGGTAGGTGTCAACCTTGGGCTTGTTGGGGTTCAGCACGTAGGCACCATAGCATTGGATATTGGGCGAACGGCGCGTGACGCGGACACCTAAATGGTGCTGCGTAATGATTTCTACGGCGAAATGGTTTTCCTTGATGTCGATATTGGGATGGTTGCGGACGGCCTCCATCAGACCGCGCTGTATCTCGGCACCTGTATCGTCAGCATGGTGCAGGATGCGGAACTCCGAATGGCCACCCTCACGGTGCAGGTCGAATTGTCCGTCCTCCTTGCGGTCGAAGTTGACACCCCACTTGACCAGCTCTTCTATCTGGGCAGGGGCATTGCGCACCACCTGTTCTACGGCTTTCTGGTCCGAGATATAGTCGCCGGCAATAATGGTGTCGGCAATATGCTTGTCGAAGGTGTCCACCTTCATATTGGTCACACTGGCAACGCCTCCCTGTGCAAACGACGTGTTGGCCTCGTCCAGTCCGGCCTTGCAAATCATGCATACCTTGCCCTTGTTGGCGTTAGCCACTTTGAGGGCGTAACTCATGCCGGCCACGCCGGCACCGATAATTAGAAAATCGTACTTGTAAACCATAAGTGTACTCATTTACGCTGCAAAAATACGAAATAATTATCAATAAACTTATAGCAGAAGCAAATTTTTTCACTCTTCACGCTTCACTTTTCACTTAAAAAGTTGTAATTTTGCAAACGATTATGAAGAAAATACTGTTTTTAGCCCTTATATGCTGTCTGTCAGTGGCCTCCATGGCCCAGGAGGACAGCCTGCGCATCAAGCTTGACTCGCTGTTGCGCGACCCCCTTTTCGAAACCACACAGGTCGGATTGATGGTCTTCGACCTCGATGCCGACACCGTCCTCTATCAGTATCAGGCCCGTCAACTGATGCGCCCTGCTTCTACCATGAAGTTGGTGACTGCTATCACGGCCCTCGATCGTCTGGGTGGTGCCTACGAATATAAGACGAGTTTCTACTATACCGGCACGATAGCCGACTCCGTGCTGACGGGTAACCTGTATTGTGTGGGCGGTTTCGACCCCTCGCTGACGTCCGACGACGTGGCGGTGATGGCCGAGAGCATCCGTCAGGCTGGCATTCGTAAGATTTCGGGTACTATCATTGCCGACAAGCAGATGAAGGAAGTGCTGGACTATGGCGAAGGCTGGTGTTGGGACGATGACAATCCGATGCTGATACCCCTCTCCATTGGTCGTAAGGATATTTTCCTGACCACCTTCCGCAAGGAGTTAGGACGTCAGGGCGTGAATGTCACTGAGGCCAAACTGGGCGGCAATGGTGTGATGCCTAATGGGGCACGCCATCTGAGTACCTATCACCATAGCATCGATGTCATCCTGAAACAGATGCTGAAGGATAGCGATAACTTCTATGCCGAGTCGCTGTTCTACCAGACGGCAGCCTCTACGGGGCACCGTCCGGCCAAGGCCAGTGATGCCCGCACGCTGACCAAGCAGTTTATCAAGCGTCTGGGCTTGGGCAATAATCCCTATAAGATTGCCGACGGTTCGGGACTCTCACTCTACAACTATGTCTCTGCCGAACTCCTGGTTCGTATGTTACGCTATGCCCATAACAAGGAGGAAATCATCGGTCATCTGTTGCCTGCCCTGCCTATTGCTGGTGTGGACGGCACGCTGAAGAAACGTATGACGACGGGAAACGCCTATGGTAATGTGGTGGCTAAGACGGGTACGGTGACGGGCATCTCGTCGTTGGCAGGCTATCTGACGACTGCCGATGGTCGCCCGTTGTGTTTTGCCATCATCAATCAGGGTGTTATGCGTAGTCAGGACGGCAGGGATTTCCAGGACCGCGTGTGCCAAGCGCTTTGCGAATAAACGCAAAGCTAGTGAAAAGTGAATAGTGAAAAGTGAAAAATTAGGCGCGGTGTGTCTTGAGCGCACAGTGCGGACAGATACCTTTAACCATATAGTTCACTGACGACATGACGAAACCCTTGGGCAAATCAATGCCGGGTACGGGAATATGGTCGAGGCAGTAGGTCTGCTGACATTGTTCGCAGTAGAAGTGAACGTGCAGGTCGTCGTCAATCTCATCATGATGGCTATGACAAAGCTCATAGCGCACCCCGTCACCCCCATCCTCTATCACGTGTACCAGATGCTGTTCGCGGAACAGTGACAGCGTACGGAAGATGCCCGATTTGTCGATGGTCAGTATCTTATATTCCAGTTCGGTAAGCGACATGGGACGTCCCGCACCATCCAGCGTACGTAGCACAATCAAACGATTAGCCGTAGGCTTGATGTCATGCTCCTCCAGCATCGTGATATATCTGTTATCTTCCATATTTCATTTCTTTGCTTGCAAAGGTAGTGCAAACCGAGCGAAATACCAAAGGAAAACTCGTTTTTCTTTGTATTTCAGAGGTGCAGCCTATCTTCACCAAGGGTGAAAGGTAATTAAAAAATTGATAATTGATAATTGAGAATTGAGAATTTTTCTGTGCGGCAGCAAATTTTTCACTTTTCACTTTTCACTTTTCACTTAAATTTTGTAATTTTGCCCCCATGAAACAAGTACGACCCAAGAAAAATCTCGGACAGCACTTCCTGACCGACCTGTCGATAGCCAAACGCATAGCCGATACGGTAGATGCGTGTCCCAATCTGCCCGTCCTTGAGGTAGGCCCCGGCATGGGTGTCATGACGCAGTATTTAGTAGAAAAGCCCCGTCCTTTCAAGGTGGTAGAGATTGACCGTGAGAGTGTGGCCTACCTGAACGAACATTTTCCCAAGCTTCGTGAAAACATTCTGGGGGAAGATTTCCTGCGCATGGATTTGCGTCAGGTGTTTGATGGTCAGCAGTTTGTGCTGACAGGCAACTACCCTTACGACATCTCATCGCAGATCTTCTTCAAGATGCTCGACAACCGTGACCTCATCCCCTGTTGTACGGGCATGATTCAGCACGAGGTGGCCGTACGTATGGCCTCACAGCCCGGCAACAAGCAGTATGGAATCTTGTCGGTACTGATTCAGGCGTGGTATAATGTGGAGTATCTGTTTACTGTGGAGCCCACCGTATTCAATCCACCGCCCAAGGTAATGAGTGCCGTCATTCGTATGACACGTAATGAGGTGCAGCATTTGGGGTGTGACGAACAGTTGTTCAAACGGGTGGTAAAGACGGTGTTCAACCAGCGTCGTAAGATGCTACGTGTGTCGTTGCGTCAGTTGTTACCGCCAGATTCTTCACTTTTCACTCTTCACACTTCACTTCTTACGCGTCGTCCGGAACAGCTTTCTATCCCTGAGTTTGTGGAACTGACCAATATGGTGGAACAACAGCTAGCTATTGGAAAATAGCTGGGCGCGGATTACTTTTTCCACCACCTCTGGGAAATACTTCATTTCCAGCTTGTGTTCCTTGTTGGCAATATCGTCGACGGTATCGTCGGGACTCAGTGCTACACGATACTGGGCAATGATCTCGCCCGAGTCACAGACAGGGGTTACGTAGTGTACCGTCATACCCGTCTCCGTCTCGCCGGCAGCCTTGACAGCCTCATGTACGTGGTGTCCCCACATACCCTTGCCACCGAATTTAGGCAGTAGGGCAGGGTGCAGGTTGACGATGCGGCGCGGAAAGGCCTTAATCAGGAAATTGGGTATCAGTGGCAGGAAACCAGCCAGCACAATGAAGTCTATCTGGTGTTCCTTCATCAGCGGCATCATGAATGCCTCGTCGTTTAGCTGTGCCTTGGCTACGACGGCAGTAGCCACGCCCAGGTTCTGAGCTCTGACCAGTGCGTAGGCGTCAGACTTGTTGCTAATCACGAGTTCACAATTGATGTCGTTGCTACCTTGAAAGTAACGTATCAGATTCTCACAGTTGGTGCCGCTGCCCGACACGAATATGGCGATATTTCTTTTCATTCTTTTACGTTTGTGGGTGCAAAGGTACGAATAAGTGAGCAAAAAACCAAAAATATTTTGCATTTTGCTCGCTAATTACTACCTTTCACCTTTGGTGAAGGTAGGCGGCACCTTGGAAATACAAAGAAAAACGAGTTTTCCTTTGGTATTTCGCTCGGTTTGCACTACCTTTTCGCTTTGCGAGAAAGTACTCTCGCTCGAAAAAGCTCAAATAAATTTGGCTTTTTGCTCGCTTATTCGTACCTTTGTAGGCGCAATGAAGACTAGCAGTGTAATATTAAAGATACTGATGCCGCTGGTATTGGGCGCAGGCATCCTTTACTGGATGTACCGCGGCGAGGACTGGCAGACCATCTGGCATGTCATGACCGACGAGATGAACTGGACATGGATGCTGCTGTCGTTCCCCTTCGGCATACTGGCTCAGATGTTCCGTGGTTGGCGCTGGCGTCAGACGCTGGAACCTGTGGGCGAACATCCTCGTTCGTCCGTGAGCATTCACAGTATCTTCGTGTCGTATGCCGCCTCGCTGGTGGTGCCGAGGGTGGGGGAGTTTACGCGCTGTGGTGTGCTGAACCGCTACGACGGTGTGTCGTTCCCCAAGGCGCTGGGTACCGTGGTTACTGAGCGCGCCATCGACTCACTGCTGGTCATGGGTATCACTGCTTTGGTGCTGCTGTTGGAGATGAGCACCTTCGGCATGTTCTTCCGTAAGACGGGTACCAACCTGCAGTCTATCCTCGATGGCTTCTCGTGGGCAGGCTATCTGGTGGTAGCCATCTGCGCCTTAGCCATCCTCATCCTGCTGCATTTCCTGTTGCGCAAGCTGTCTATATATGATAAGGTGAAGGCCACGCTTAGTGGTATCTGGCAGGGCGTCATCTCGCTGAAGGACGTACGCAATATCCCGTTGTTCACTTTCTTTACCATCGGCATTTGGGCCAGCTACTTCCTGCACTACTACCTCACCTTCTTCTGTTTCGACTTCACCGCCGACTTAGGGTTAGGTTGTGCCTTAGTGACGTTCATTGTCGGCTCAATAGCTGTTATCGTACCAACGCCTAATGGTGCCGGTCCTTGGCATTTTGCCGTCAAGACCATGCTGATACTTTATGGCGTTGTGGATGAACAGGCCCTATATTTTGTCCTGATTGTTCATACTGTTCAGACCATGCTGGTCATCCTTCTTGGCATCTATGCCTGGCTGGCCCTGAACTTCACTAAACCTCATATTTCTTAGTGGGGGTATCCCCCACAAAAGAACGGGGATTATGAAGTAACGTTACTTTCGGGTCGTCCCGACGTTGGTTTCGAGTCGTCCCGCAGTCATCTGCGAGGTGTTCCGAAGTCACTTTAGGGGGGTAAAGTGACTTGGGAACGGTCGTAAAGTGACTCATCTTCGGGTCGAAGATGACTTTGGATCGACCCCAAACCAATATTACTTGCCAAAAACGATGATTTTTCATCAAAAAAAACATCGATTTTTCATCATAATCAGGCTGTTATTTGCTGAATTTTTGGAAAAAATGTCATTTACTGCCATACTTTTCGTTGCTACCACCACCCGACAAACGCCCTGTACAAAGGCTTTCCAAGAGATGGGTGGCAGTATGGTAGTAAATTTACGAAAAATTATTTTTTAAGAGATAAGCAAGCAGGTCACGCGAAGTAAGCAAACGGCCCACGAGCGATAAGCTCGAAGGGCATAAGCGATAAGCAAACGGCCTTTAAGCGATAAGCGGCTCTTCTCGCGCAATAAGTACGCTTTATTTTCTAATACTCCTAAATCCTCGCCAATCTTTGGCAAGGACTAAAAGAAAAAGTCGCAGCAGCCACGACTTTTTCTATGTTTTGGTAAGGCGGGACGACGCCTTGTCTTTTTTTTTATGGCTGGCGCCTTGACATGGGTTGGCACATTGATTCTGCGCTAATGTATCGCGAAGCGATGATAAAAAAGAATATCGCGTCGTCCCGCGATACCAAAACATTGCGAAAAATCGACTCGCGATTTTTCGTTTTTCCCCTCGCCTGAGGAGAGGGGATACAGGGAGAGGTGGAGCCCCTTTAGGGAAACTGATGGAACAGCGAGAGGAGAGCCAAGCTTGCTTGGGCTATCCCGAGTCGTGACATTAGTCGATGAAATCAAAGGGGACGGGGGATTATGAAAAAAATATAGCAGGGGCACCCTGAATAAAAGGGGTGTGGGGATTCCCCCCACAATTTTCGTAAGAATTTAAGTCTTTTAACTTAATAATTGTACAAAGTACAAAGTAGATTTTGTAACTTTGCAACCGTAATCAGAACTGGTAAGCATTAAAAAAAGCCCAGATTGTTAAAAAGAAATAGTTGGATTGTGTGCAGAATCTTAATGGTTTTGCACCCGTTTGTTGGGAATAGTTCCCTCTTCAAATCCAATAGGACAGACAAAAATAAAGAATCAAGATATGACAAGAACAATTAAAATCTTAACCCTCCTCGCCGCGATGATTATTACGGCAGGACAGGCGTGGGCAATTGTACCGCCTGTGGCCAGCGGCTATTGCGGCAGGCCCGAAGTGAACGAGGGCAAGAACCTCGTATGGGAAGTGACAAAGAACGGTGGCACTAATTATTATGGCGACACCTACGATGTGACCATCCAAGTGAACCCGAATGCTAACGAAATTGTGGGCGATAACTTCGACATGGCTGACTTCGATAATAATTTTGACAACGATGACTTCAGTTTTTACGTATCACCATGGAGTTTAGCCGTTGATAACGAACCGTTTGTCTCGATTACGAAGGTCACTATTGGAGAGGGTGTGACGAGCATCGGCAATGGCGCTTTCACCAGACTCGTATACCTCACAGAAGCCAATATTCCCTCTTCCATCCGTCATATCGGTAAATGGGCATTTTCTTGTTGTACCCACCTCACAGCTATCACCCTTCCTGATGGGCTCGAAAGCATCGGGGTAAGGGCATTTATGAGCTGTAACAACCTCACAAGCATCACTATCCCCGCCAGCGTAGAAACTATCGAGAGAACAGCCTTTGCGCATTCAGGATTTCGTACCGTATGGATGGAGGGCACCAACCCGCCCGCGATATATGACAAAGAAGAAGAAAGTGGAGCCTTCGAATGCGATAATCTGGAAGCCATCTCCGTGCCCTACGAGGCATTCGATGCGTATACGGATGGCGAGGGCTGGAGTCCCTATTTGAATAAGGTATTACCCCGTGGCTACTGCGGCAAGGACGATGCCATGACTACCGACGTGGACGAGAGCAAGAACCTGACATGGCACGTGAGAAAGTTTGACAATCAGATAAAGGTAGCCATTGAGAAGAGTGCCGGCGCCATGGGTAGTTGCGACATGGCCGACTACGACGACGCTGACAACAAGGCCCCGTGGTTGAGCGCCCTGGGCGCTGAAGCCTTCGCCGGCAATACCATCGTTGCCGTAGAAGATGGCGTGACCAGTATCGGTGCATACGCCTTTGCCGGCTTCGGACCAACCACTGCCTTCATCGGCAATGATGTGACCGCCATCGGCAGCCATGCTTTTGATGGCACAGGTCTCACCGAGCTGACCCTCCCAATGAGCGTGACTAGCTTGGGCGATGCAGCATTAGCAGGATGCAGCGCACTCACCAAGCTGACGGTGAAGAACACGACCCCGCCCACATTGGGCGCAGATGTCTTCAAGGGCTGCACCGCCATTGACGAAGTCTCTGTGCCTACGGGAACTCAGGCAGATTATCTGGCCGTCGAAAAATGGAGAGCATTGTTGGAAGGCAAGATACTCCCTGAAGCATATTGTGGCGACCCAAGCGTGAACGAGGGCAAGAACGTGGTGTGGAGCATCGTCAAGAGCGACGGCAAAACTACGTTGGTCATTGAGAAGAGCTCTATTGCCAATGGTACAAATTTTAACATGGCCGATTATGCCAGTTACCAGAATACTGTCGACAACGTCGCCCCGTGGATTGATGCAAGATACGGCAAAGAAGATGAAACCGATGAATATGAAGAAGAGCACTATTTCACCCGTGGCTTTAAGTACGACATCGAGTCCGTCACCATCGGTGAGGGTGTGACCTCCATCGGCAATCATGCCTTCGACGGCTCCAATCTTACCGGCATCACCATCCCGGCGAGCATGACGCGTATTGGCGATGCTGCCTTCGCCAACTGCAGCGCATTCACGACAGTCACCATGAAGCCCACTACGCCGCCTACGCTGGGTCAGAATGTCTTCGAGGAAACCGGTCTGAGCACTATCATCGTTCCCAAGAAGGCTATCGATACCTATAAGGGTCAGTGGGAGAACAGTGTAAACGTCAATTACGCCGACATAGTTATCGCGGGCAATTCGGAGCTGCCGCTGGGTGTGAAGATGCTCATCGATGGTGAATATGGCGACAAGACGAGGCCCATGTGGGTAAGCCTCTATTTGAAGAGACCCGACAATCTGCCCGCCGGCTCGGTCGTAACCTACCGGATAGAGGGCGGTTCGGATGAGACCGAAGGAAACCAGGACAGTGATGGTTTGCACCTCAAATTATGCGACCAGATAGATGCCACGCAGGCCGGCGAACTCACCACACTTCCGCAGTGGAATGACGGTATCGTTGGTTTCTGGTTTGAGACGTATAATGGTTATGAATCCTGGGGACATGACTACTTTGCTGTCATTAAGGGCCAGCTCAGCGAGGGCCAGACCATCCGCGTCACCGGCATATTCGGCCCATTGAAGCGCAGAGCCGACGGCACACAGACCAGGGAAATCTATTCCACCACGGGCGTCCTGGCTAATATGGAGTATTATGTTCTTCAAAATCGTAGCGAATTCACGGATTATGGAAAAGACTGGGAGGAGTTATGTAGCTATAAGTATGCACCACCAACCGCCTACCTGTATCCTAACGACTTCAGCGCAGCGGCAACGCAGCCCGACCCTCGGGTAAGCACTGACGGTGTATCGAAGACTATTGACGCATTGGAATCTGATATACCATATCCCTTTGACATGTACGGCCAAATAGATGCCGGGACTCTCATGGTTCATGAAAACATAGGCAACAGCGACCCTCTCACCATTGTCATCGTCAACAAGTACGATGCTGTAGATGCCCCCGAGGGAAACACGTCAGCTACAGGAAACGGCACCGATGCCGAGACGCGCACGGCGTCAGTGACGCTGCAACAGAGTTATGAGGCAGACTATACGGGACAGCAGGACGAGTTCACCTACCGGATTGTTGCCCGTCCGCTCTGTCGCGATGAAATTGAGGGCGATAATAAAATTTCAGATGCCACCCTCCGCGACATGGTGCCCCCATCACCCAAGTACGGGGACAACAATGAGATTACGCTCACGGCAGACGCAGACGGTAATTACGTCGGTACCTTCACATTGAAGCAAAATGCCAGCATCACGCTGAACTTCACCATGCCGGTATGGGCCAGTGAGACTGCGGGGCGCCGCCATTTCTTCTACAGGATAGAGCCAGTAGACCCGAAACCAAAGGGGGCCTATTACATCGATACACAGCGTGAGGGTGACAAGCTTGGCGCTAATGTCTATACGTTCGAGGTCTTTGTGAAACTCGGCACTACCAGCAAGCAGACGGCATACGTATGGTCTGCCGTCCATAACAACAGAGAGAACGGTGCCCTTGTCACAAGCCCCACCTGGAAGGTATTCGACACTCCTGTATTCTTCGCCGAGAACGCCACGAACGATTGGATTACGTGGTGCGACAAAAACGTGTATGAGCTTAACGACAACTTTACGGCTTACACCATCGATGGCATCAACGGTACGACGGTAACCCTGTCTCAGCCTCTTAACATCGTTCCAGCTTATACGCCGGTGCTCATCAAACGTGCCGACAATGTCACGACAGCCGTCACGCCCGACTTCAAGGAGAAGGGGGCAACTTCTGACGACCTCGTCAGTACGACGGACACTGGCTGGAGTTTCTACGGCAACGCAGGGAATACTCTCCTCGCTGCTGCCGACGCTAGCTTCATCAACCCCGATGGCTATAAGAGCTACGTGCTGCGTAGCGGACAGTTCGTCCGCGTCGATGACAACCAGGGATTGGCCGCCCACCGCTGCGTGCTGAATGTCAGCAGCAATACGGGTAATGCACCGCAGATGCTGATGATTGGGGAAACGACAGGAATCAGTGACATTAAACATGAAACATTAAACATTAAATCTGACGATGCGTGGTATACGCTTGATGGGCGCAGGCTCAATGGGGCTCCGACACAAAAAGGCATCTATATTAATAAAGGTATTAAGCGCGTAGTGAAGTAGGGGTCGGCCCAAGGGCAGCGACCAATAAATAAAGAAAGAAAAGAAACGAGATATGAATAGAACTATTAGAATCTTAACCCTCCTTGCTGTGATGGTCATCACGGCAGGACAGGCGTGGGCGGATGAACCGACCTACGGCAAAATCCATTACACCAATGGCAGCACCGACGGCGGCACGCTAACGTTCTACAAGGATGCTGACTGTAGCGCCGCCATCACCATCGATGGTACGACGCACAAGAGTGATGTACTAAACAGCACAGACCTTACCGATGCCACCGTCTACATCAAGGCAATGCCTGACTTCGGCTATAGCGGCATTAACGTTGAATTCACCGCTGAGGAGTCTATCGGCTCCGGTGCGGCTGAAGCTCCACGCCGCCACGCTCCTGGCGTAGGCCAGAACGTTACGGTGACTGCAGTGGAAGGCAAGCCCGGCATCTATCAGTTCATCATGCCATCGAGCGGCAACAACATCACCATCACCGCCTTGTTCCCCGTGAGCACACCGATTAATGTGGATTATCTTGATGCCACCGGTGCCAAGAAGACCGCTCAGGCCTACGTTCTTGACGGCGCGGAACTCTTCCTCGGCAAGAGTAACCAAGAGGTCTGGTACGTCTGCAACAGCAACGTCGACTACCGCACTAAGCTCACGCTCTACGGTGCGGTGAACCTCATCCTGGCCGACGACAAGACGATGACGATCACTCCTAGTAACGGCCAAGCCATCTATGCTGAAAATGGTGTCGCTATCCATGGTCAAAGTGGTGCCTCTGGCAAACTTATTGCTGAGACTACAAATAGTGAGGGCATCTATTCTAAAGGCGACGTAACCATTTGTGGTGCTGACGTTTCAGTTACCAGCACCACCAGTTATGCCGTCTGTGCCAACCCAGGCAATATCACCATTACTAACAGCAAAGTAACCGTTAATGGCGGAATGGATGGCTTTGTAGCTACAAATGTTAGTAACCACACTGATAAAGGCAACATCACTATCAACGGCAGTCAGGTGACGGCCATTGGCAGTGACTTACCGAATAACTACGGCATCAATGCAGTCGGTGGCGACATCACCATCGGCTGGAAGAACACCACGGACTTCATTAAGGCCAGCTGCTACTTTATCGAAGGCAGCGGAAATGTGAAGACTGCTGATGGTAAGCCATTTATCGCTTACATACCCGCTGTAGGTGATACTCCAGAGAAGGAGGCCGTCCTGATACAAGGCAATACGACACTCACCGCCAATGCCATCGCAGCCATTGCCGGCAAGGTGCTCCGCCCCGCCACCGCTGACGACGTTACCGTGAGCTATATGGACTGGGACGATACCGAGAAGAAGCTCGTCAGCAAGAATACCGCTACCGATAACAACGCCGACAACGACATCGTCTATGTGCTGCAGGGCGGTGGCGCCACCGACCTCCCTGGCGGATGGTATGTGGCCAAGGGCGAAGTCAGCTACACCGGTAGGCTTAAGTTCACCGGCGATGCCCACCTTATCCTCAGCGACAATGCTTCGATGAAAGTGACTTCTAGTTCCGACGATGCCATCTTTGGCAGCATCCTCACCATCTACAGCCAGAGCATAGACGATGATATGGGCAGTCTCTCCGCCAATAGTTCCAGTAATTACAGCCAAGCCTTGAATGTCTATGACAATCTCACCATCAATGGTGGAAAGGTGACAGTAGCCTCAAAAAATGCTTATAATGCTCGTGGCATATATAACCAAAATGTCATCACTGTCAATGGCGGTGTTGTGACCGCTACTGGTAATGGCCCCTATGTTGACCAAGGCATTTTCACTCAAGGCTCCATCACCATCAACGGTGGACAGGTGATAGCTACCTCTAAATCCGATTATGGCATTCGTGCCTATCAAGATGTCATAATTAATGGCGGACAGGTAACCGCCATTGGCACGAGCGAAGGCCACGGCATCGAAGCCGAAAATATCACCCTCGGCTGGACGAGCACCACCGACTTCATCAAGGCCAGCAGCTACAAAGTTGATAATGGCCATGCCGTGACCGCAGACGGCAGACGTTTTGTGGCTTATAACATGGTTAGCGAAGGTGACATCAGCGCCAACTGCATTATCGGTAGCACCACCGGCGAGACTACGCTGAATGATACAGACCTCGGCAATATCGCTGGCAAGACGCTGCGTCCGCTGGACGGATACTATGTGAAGGACTACACTGGCCTCACCCTGAGTGGCAAGACGGCCCCCGACTTCACTATCAGCAATACACCTTATTATATATATAAGGCCAACGACGAAGTGACGCTGACTACCGACAAGAACTACGGACAGAACGGCATTTGGTTCGGCACTTTTCCCTATGACGTCATTGCTGACGCTATCGTCGAACCTGGCACTGTAGTAACCACCAAGACCTTCGCTATGCCCGCTCAGGACTTCTCCATCACCGACTTGGATTACTATAACACTGGCGTGAAGTATATGGACTGGGACGATACAGAGAAGAAGTTAGTCGAAAAGACGACCCCCGACGGAACCAGGGTCATAGTACTCACGGGCACCACCGGTCCTAACACAACCCTCACCGGCAACTGGTACGTGGTGAATGACTGGAACACGACTCCCGACGCCGACGGCCACAGCATCGACGTCGCCTACAACCATAAGCTCGATTTCAGCAGCAACGTAAACCTCATCCTCGCTGACGGCTGCGAGATGACTGTCACTGGCAATAGCTCCGGCATCAATGTTGGTAAGGCCCTCGCTATCTACGGGCAGAGTGCCGGTACTGGCAGCCTCACTGCCACTGGTGGTTCAAGCGCCGGCATCGCTGCTTATGGCAACGTGACCATCAACGGCAGCAACATCACCGCCACCGGCTCACACGGCATCAGAGCCTGGGCCGACAACACCACCGTCACCATCAATGGTGGAAAAGTGACCGCCACCGGCGGCACCAATGGCTATGGCATTTACGCTTCTTCCAGTTTTGACAACGCTACCATCATCCTCAACCTGACCAATGGAAGTGACTTCATCAAGGCCAGCAGCTACTACGCAACAGCCAACAACGGCAGTGCATCCGTGAAGACTGCCGCCGGTAAGCGCTTTATCGCATATAACATGGCCAGTGCCGACGATATCAGCGCCAGCTGGTTCATCGGTGACGCCACGAGCAACACGGCCACGACCATTCCTGACTACGTCTCGCTGACCGATGCTAACGCTGCAAGGACCATCGCTGGCAAGACACTGCGTCCGCTGGACGGATACTATGTGAAAGACGAGGCAGGTCTCACCTTCAGCGGTAAGACCAACGCCGACGGTAGTGCAAAGCCCGACTTTACCATTACCACCGATGCCGGAACTGAGAACGAAGTGACTACGCCTTATTATATATATAAGGCCAGCACAGAGCAGAATCCTGTTAGCGTGGTGGTTAGCGTCACTGGTCACGACGACGACCACATGGCCATCTCGACTACGCCCGATGTGAACCAGAGCGATGACGAGGCTTTCTCACACTGCTTCGCCATGCCCGCACAGGATGTGACCATCAACAGCATCAAGTACTACAACTATGGTGTAGACTATATGGACTGGAATGACACCCAGAAGAAGCTCGTCAGTGCTACGAGTCCTGTAAATACAAAGGTCTGGCACCTTGACGGTGGCGGCGCTACCACACTTCCCAGCGGCTGGTATGTGGCCAAGGGCGAAGTCACCTATACTGGCCATCTCCAGTTCACAGGCGACGCCCACCTCATTCTGGCAGACGGCGCAGAGATGAACGCGACGACATCAGATGAATTCATCTATATCATAGACGGCTCTATCGCTATCTATGCACAAAGCAAAGGCGACGATATGGGTTCGCTCACTTGCTTTAGCAAAAACGCAAGCTGCATTTACGCTGAATCTGACGTTGCCAGTGCCGGCATTACCATCAACGGTGGAAAGCTTATCTTAACCAACGTAGGCAGCGCTAATGGCATCATGGTTGTTTCTAAAGGATTTTACAAATGTAGCGTCACTATCAACGGTGGTATCGTTACCACCACTGGTGGCAATTATGGCTATGGCATCTATGCTAACTCTACTAATCGTAATGCCAGCATTACCATCAATGGTGGTCAGGTAACTGCCACTGGTGGCAACGAAGGTCATGGCATCATTGTCGGCTCCAAGAATGGAACTGCCAACATTACCCTTAGCCTGACCAATGCCAACGACTTCATCAAGGCCAGCAGCTATTCCGCCACAGACTACGTGACAATCCCTGCTGGTACGCTTCTCTTCGTTGACGGCACATCGACCGTCCTCGGTAACCCCGATGCCCCCTACGTCTTCGAAAATGCTCTCGATCTCGACGCAATCGCTGGCAAGACACTGCGCGTAGCGAAGAACCTCCCCGTCAGCACTGGCGAGCAATACACTGTTGTCTATCAGGAAGAGGGCGACTGGAAGGTCATTAACCCCAATGTCAAGATGTATGTGCCTACGGGCAACATCATCAAGAATCTTAATGGTGAATATGAAATGGAACTCAAGGAAGTGACTGATGGTGGCATCCCCGATGGCATGCCCGTCATCCTCGGCGTTGAGAACGGTTCACTGCCTGAGAACATCCCCGTGGCTGGCACATCAGCAGACGAAGCCGATGCCATCGAGGATGCCTATGACAACACTGTGAAGGACGTTAAGAAAGAGCAGGGCGACAATCTGCCCGCCATTACCTTTTTCGGCACTAACACGACGGAGACTCTGGCCCAGCAGATTATCAATGCCGCCAGCCCCAAGGACAATCAGGGTAACGTGATTGCTGGCCAAGAGGTTGACCCCAAGGACTACTTCGTCCTCGGCTTGGTAGGTGGTAAACTGACCACACTCGCTGCCAATCAGTCGGCTGTGCCATCGAGTAACCAGCCCGTGGTTGTCATCAGCAAGTTCGACTTCCTGCAAATGATTCGTGGCATGTACACCGCACTTACTTCGAATGCTCCCAGCATAGTGATTGACTTGGGAGATGTGACGGGAATCGAAACGGTTCAGGGTTCAGGATTCATGGTTAATGGTTCTGACTGGTACACCCTTGACGGACGCAAGCTCATCAAGCAGCCGACCACTAAGGGCGTGTATATCCGTAATGGAGTTAAAATGGTAGTGAAATAGGAAGACCAGAAAGAAGAAAGCAATATATGAAAAGACAAACCATTAAAACAATTTTGGCACTGCTCGTGGTGGTTGCCATGATTAGCGACGCATGGGCACAATCCACGGGAAGTAAGAAGGAATCTCCGAATATAGGCCAAATAGGGTGGGAAAATTGTACTTATGAATGGTGGGGTGCATCCCGTCCTGACCTCAATCCCAACGGAATGACTGCTGTTTATATTGAAGCTGTAGATAATATCACGGATGTGATGGGTTGGCATAATTGCGACGTCGGCGATGCCAACTCCCACATGGCTAAAGTCGTGGGAAATGTCAACTTACGAAATGTTTATGGCGGCTATTCTACCAATGGCGATGCCAACAACAACGTCGTCATAATCAATAGCGGTACTTTCAGCGGAAATGTTGTGGGTGGATACGCGCATAAAGGAGCAACTGCCAGCGGCAACAAGGTCTTCTTCAATGAGGGTCATATGGGCGGGGAATATAAGGTTGTCAGCGGTGGACAAGGAATGATAGTTACAGGAAACGAGGTCATTATTAACGGTGGCACCTTTGGGAACGAAATAGCTGGAGGAATTGGGATGGACTCGGGCAGCGAAGTTTCAGGAAACACCGTTACCATTAACGGTGGCACCATGCGTAAAATATTTGGTGGAAACATTGGTGATACTTCTTATAAGAATATTACCACCAACAACAACACCGTCAATATCCTCGCAGCGATTTCTGCAACGCAATTAACTGGCGGCATTGGAGAGATATCTAAGGGTAACACGCTGAACCTGGGTGCCACAGGAATAACCGTTGGCGACAATGGTGTTACGCACTTCCAGACCATTGGGGTAATTGAGGACGCGGTATTTGCGGAGGGAGCAACGGTGCTCTCGGCAAAGAAGTTCCTGAACGCCGACGGCACGAACTTCAGCGGCACGTTGGACCTTTCCAGGGCGGTGGGGCTTTCCTCAGGTGCACCAGGCACCATGACGCTGCTGGCCTCGGAGACTGCAAACAATTTCTCAAATTTGAACCTGGCCTACAACGCGGCGACGCAGACGACGCCCGTGCCCATTACGACGGAGGGCTTGATCTATTTCTTCCGGGAGGCTGTGAACGGAGACTGGAACACATTCTACAGTAGCAGAAACAAGGTGGCGTTGACGGACGATTATAAGCGTGTCAACTTTACCGCTATCTCTCCCCATCTATCCTACACCGACAAGACAAACGCAGAGGCAGGGGAATTGACCCTCTACGCCCAGCCTGCGGTAAGCGACACGGATGCGGGCTACGAGGTGGACACGGATGCTGACAACAACGTCACGCTCTCTCTTGTGGACGGCTTCAAGAAACTGACAATAGCGGGTAGCACGTGGAATACAGTGAACAACAACAGTACGTTGGGGATGAACATGCCAAAGACCGGCATCAATACCTTGACGCTTAATGGGGTCGCCGATAACACCTTCAGGGTTTACGACGACGGTGGTAAGAGTGGTAACTACAGCAATGGCTGTAATGGTACCCTTGTCATTACAGTCCCAGAGGGCTGTTTAATTAACGTCAAGAGCAATAGCATAGCATTGTCACAAACCAGTGACGATTATCTGAACATCTATGACAACGACGCAGCAAGCGGTAAGATGCTGGGGTCAGTGAGAGGAGACTCGTATGATGGTCCTGCCATCAACTACACCAGCAAAAGCAATTATCTGACACTCCAATTTAACTCATCTGCCGCTGCTGCCACTGCTGCCGGCCTCGATCTCACCGTGACGATTAAGGAAAAGACGCTGTTGACCAACAATCTCTCGAATGCTACAGTGGACTTTTGGGTAAGTGCTTCGGAGCCTACCAGCACGACCGTCTTTGCCGATGAAGACAAGACTAATCTGGCTGAACCAGGCGAATATGTCGTGATGCACATCGTGCCCAGTGACGGCTATTGGACTAATCAGGATTTGCTGTTTAGCATGGAAACTGGTGCCTTGCTGGCTCCCAGTCTGCGTGCACCAGGCCTCGACCTGGGTCAGACTCCGACATTGCTGAAGGCTGACGAGGGTTATTACAACGGTGCCGGCTGGTACTACTACCAGATACCTGCTGCACATACCACCGACAGCTATAAGACGAGTACCGTCGACGGCTTTGTGGTGCCGACATTCGACCTAAGGAATGCTACGGCCAGTGTCGACGGTAAGACCCTGACGGTTGCCAGCGGCGACTGGAACACCACCGTCAGCATCGATAAGAATAGCTTTACCTATAATGGTGCTGCACAGGGTCCACTACTCAGCGGTACCACGATGCAGATAAAGAAAGGCACTGACGATGCCTGCACTCTGCCCCTGAGTGGCAACGTCACGCTAAGTAGCACGGCAACCAATGCCGGTAATCACAACGCCACACTCAGCGCCGCCACCAATGGCTGCTTCACCAGCACTACGGAAATACCCTTTACCATTGGCAAGAAGGACTTGACCGTAACAGCCAACAACCATAGCATTGTCTTTGGTAGTGCTGCTGCTAACAATGGGGTAAGCTATAACGGTTTTGAGAACAACGAGACGGCTGCTGTACTTGGCGGTACCCTGGCTTACGCTTACAACACAGCCAACGACAATACTGGTACGCCATACACCGCAGGAACCAGTGGCGTTGGAACATATTACATCATCCCCAGCGGATTGACATCGAACAACTATAACATCGCTTATGCTACTGGTACGATGACCGTAAACGCTAAGCGCGTGAACGATTCTAGCGTGGCTGAGGAACAGGACAGCAAGATTACCATCTTGACAACTGATATCCCTACTGCGGGCTACGTATACGACGGTACGGCAAAGACACCTACTGTTCAGGTCAAGGATGGCGACAACGTCATTTCTCCTGATGAGTACACCGTCAGCTACAGCAACAACATCAATGCTGGCACCACGGCAACGGTGACTATTACTAATAAGGCGGGCGGTAACTACAACGTCAGTGGTTCGAAGGCCTTCAGCATTGCCCAAAAGACACTGACCATTACTGCCAACGACCAGGAGAAGGCTACGGGCAGTGACGATCCGACACTGACCTATACTCAAGACGGTCTTGTGGCTGGCGATGCCATCACAGGAGCACTGACGCGTGTAGCAGGTGAGGCTGTTGGCAGCTACGCCATCAGCCAAGGTACGCTCTCGGCAGGCAACAACTACACGATTAACTTCACGGGGGCCACACTGACCATTTACCGTGACCTGAAGATGGCTGAGATGTTCAGCGGTACCAACGAATGGGCATCCATGATTGCTCTGGAAGACCTGGCAGTACCTGCAGGTATGGGGGCATACATCGTGACAGGTGTCAGTGGAAATACGGTCATCACGAAAGAGATATCGTATATCCCTGCGGGTGTGCCCATCATACTGCAGAAGAAGGACAACAACGCCAGTGGTAAGGCTACCGCCGTCACGGGTACCGACGACGTGAGCGAAAACCTGCTGAAAGGTAGTGCTACGGAAGCCTCAACGATACAGCCATACAAGGACTACGTGCTCTATAACGGTCGCTTCGAACTGGCTGGTGTCAGCAGCGTGCCTGCTGGCAAGGTTTATCTGCCGGCTACGGCTCTGAGTGGCACGGCGGCGCCAGGATTCCTGATGATAGGTGATGAAACGACAAGCCTCTCCCCCGTCCCCTCTCCAAGTAGAGATGGGGGCAGCCAAGCCTGGTATACCATTGATGGGCGGAAGCTGGATAAGAAGCCGATGCAAAAAGGTGTTTACGTTAATGGAGGTATCAAGGTTGTAGTGAAGTAATGGAAGTGCCCCTTGTCGGGGCAGATTGCAACGCCACACTCTGACCTTAGGTCAGAGAAATTAATCAATATTAAATTCAAAATTATTTTGTTCAATTTTTGGGCCAATTTTGTTTAATTTCTCCGCTGAAAGCGGACTGACAGAAAAGAAGAAAGAAGAAAGAAACGAGATATGAAAAGAGTATTGAGTATTATGGCCCTCATCGTTGCCGTATGCAGCGGGGCATGGGCACAGAGAATAGCTATTAGCACGGACATCGCAAACGGTACCGTAGCGGTGGACAATGCCAACCTGACGGGGGCGGCTACCGTAACGCTGACCGTGACACCTGCTACGGGTTACTACATCACGGCATCGGACATCGTCGTGACGCGGACGGCACCAGAGGCGCAAGCACCGCGAAGGACACCGGATGTCGGCCAGAAGTATAACGTGACGGCGGCATCGGTGGACGCCACGGGTAAGGGTACGTACACCTTCAGCGTGGAAGACGGGTACGGTGCCTACGTCGAGGCAACGTTTACGGCTTGCAGTGCCATCACACCTGTTGTCAGCATTGAAGGATGGACGTACGGTGAGACGGCTAATAGCCCGAGTGTGACGGGTAATCCGGGTAATGGTAGTGTCACCTGTTATTATAAGGTAAAGGATGCCGACGACGCCACCTATACCACGACCGTGCCTACGGCGGCCAACACCTATACCGTGCGTGCCGTCGTGGCAGCTGCCGGACACTATCTGGGCGGTACGGCTACCGCGGACTTCACCATCTCGGCATTGACGACTGTTGTCGTAACCATCACTGGCCACTATAACAAGGCGGCATACGACGGCACGGAGCACAGCGTGAGCGGCTATGACGTGAGTATCAGCAACAATCTCTATAAAGAGAGCGATTTTACGTTCAACGGCACGGCCAGCGCAGCCCGTACGGATGTGGGTAAGACCATGATGGGACTGGCTGCCAGTCAGTTTACGAACACCAATCCGAACTTCTCCAGTGTGACATTCAACATAACCGACGGCTACCAGGAGATTACATCGATTGATGAAGTGATAGTGACCATTACCGGTCATATCAATACCACTGACTACGACGGCACGGAGCACAGCGTGAGCGGCTATGACGTCAGTTTCAGTAATGCACTTTATACGGCAGCGGACTTCACGTTCAGCGGTACGGCCAGCGCAGCCCGTACAGATGCAGGAAAGACTATGATGGGACTGTCGGCCTCGCAGTTTACGAATACGAGTGCGAACTACGGTACCGTGACATTCGTCGTGACCGACGGCTATCAGGAAATTAGTCCTATCACTGCCACCGTGACTATCACCGGACATCATGACGTGGTCGCATACGACGGAACGGAGCACAGTGTAACGGGTTACGATGTCAGCTTCAGCAACAACCTCTATAAGGAAACAGACTTTACGTTTAGCGGTACGGCTGAGGCAAAGCGCACCGACGAGGGCACGACCTTCATGGGGCTGGCTGCCGATCAGTTTACGAATACCAATGCCAACTTCGACGGTGTGACATTCAACGTGACCGACGGTTATATGCAAATTACTGCCGTTACCGATGTGGTGGTGACCATCACTGGCCATAACAATACCATCGACTATGACGGTACGGAGCACAGCGTGAGCGGCTACGACGTGAAGATCAGTAACCCGCTCTATAAGGAGAGCTACTTTACCTTCAGCGGGACGGCTGAGGCGAAGCGTACCGATGCGGGTAAGACCATGATGGGACTGGAAGCCTCGCAGTTTGCGAATAAGAACGTAGATTTCACCAACGTGACATTCAACGTGACCGACGGCTACCAGACCATCAGTCCCATTACCGCCACCGTGACCATCAAGGGCCACAGTGATATCGTGGTCTATGACGGTACAGAGCATAAGGTGAGCGGCTATGATGCCACATTCAGCAACAATGTCTATAAGGAGACTGACTTTACGTTCACTGGTACGGCTGAGGCTGCCCGTACGGATCAGGGTACGACGGAGATGGGACTGGCTGCCAATCAGTTTACGAACAACAATACGAACTTCAGCACCGTAACGTTCAGCGTCATCGACGGTTATCAGACCATCAACAAAAAGGCGGCTGCGCTTACCGTCACCGTCACCCCCAAGAGCTACGACGGTAATACTGATGCCGAAGTGAGTGTGGCCGTCGATACGCACGTGAAAGGTGAAAGCCTGACCATCACCGGTCTGACGGGTACGTTCGACAATGCCAGCGCCGGCACCGACAAGACAGTGACGGTGAATAGCAGCGCGGCAGTCGTGACGGCTGGTGAAAATACCAAGTTGGATAATTACGAGGTGGTTTATCCTACCCAGGCGAAGGGCACTATCACACAGCTGACGGGTGTCGTCGTGACCATCACCGGCCACAATAACAAGGCGGCATTCGACGGTAAGGAACACAGCGTGAGCGGCTATGACGTGAGTATCAGTAACAATCTCTATAAGGAGAGCGACTTCACGTTTAGCGGTACGGCCAGAGCAGCCCGTACGGAAGTGGGTAAGACCATGATGGGCCTGGCTGCCGACCAGTTTACGAACAACAATGCGAACTTTGACGGTGTAACATTCAACGTGACCGACGGCTATCAGGAAATCACATCGATTGATGAAGTGATTGTGACCATTACCGGTCATATTAACACCACTGACTACGACGGTACGGAGCACAGCGTGAGCGGTTATGACGTCAGCTTCAGCAATGCACTTTATACGGCAGCGGACTTCACATTCAGCGGTACTGCTGAGGCGAAGCGTACCGACGCTGGTAAGACCATGATGGGACTGGCTGTGTCGCAGTTTACGAATACGAACACGAACTTCGGTAATGTGGTATTCGTGGTGACCGACGGCTATCAGGCTATCAATAAGAAGGTGCCAGTGCTCACCGTTACCGTTACGCCCAAAGGCTACGACGGTAATACCGATGCTGAGGTGAGCGTGACCGTCGATACGCATGTGAAAGGTGAGAGCCTGACCATTACCGGTCTGACGGGTACGTTCAATGATGCCAGCGCCGGCATAGACAAGACGGTGACGCTGAACAGCAGCAAGGCTGTCGTAACGGCAGGAGAGAACACCAAGTTGGAGAACTACGAGGTGGTTTATCCCACTGAGGCAAAGGGTACCATCTTCGACCGCCGTCATAGCGGCATCTTGGTACGACGTAACGACACGAACGAACAGGTGGACAATGACGCCTTCCTGACCGTGATGGATGACGGAACGCTGCGCATCGACCAGATCAACATCATTAACCCCGATGCGGTCAACGGTGTCGCCCGTGGTGTGAGCGTGTATATCCCCGCTACACTGAAGAACTATGACGATAAGACGGGTGCCACCTATGGTGTGGCTTCGGACATCATCGTGACGGATGCCAACGTGCCTGTGACGGATATCTACATGCCTGAGACGGACGAGATGATTCAGGTGGCAGCCAATGCCTTCCGCCTGAATCCGACGGCCAGCACGACAGCCCGCATCCATACCACACTGGCCCTGCTTGACGACTACGCCCTGACACCCGGTCTGCAGGCTGAATACGAGGCCGGCCATGTGGTTGCCTCTGTCCACGCCACTTCGCAATACTGGACGTTGTCGTGTGGTGTTGACGTGGCTCTGCCTGACGGTGTGACTCCGATGATTTGTAAACTGCGCGACAACGCGTCGCTGGCAGCCTATGCCATCACCGAGCCTACTGTTCAGACGGAAGAGGGTCCGCAGGTGCTGCTGTTCAGTAACAATGGTCTGTTGATGAAGAGTAAGACCGGCCACTACATGCTGACGGCATGGCCTACGGCAGCACATCCCAGTGGTTCAGCCATCTCGACGGAGCCTGCCAATAGCTACGAGGGTAACTTGCTGGAATTCATCCTGGAGAGTAAGCACTTGCCTTATAACGAAGGCTACTTCGTACTGAAGGACGGTCAATTCCATCCCGTCAAGGACAATGCTGCCATGGTTCCTGCGGGTAGGGCAGTGGTACATCTGCCGAAGACCTTGCCTGCCAGCCTGGCACCAGTGCTGACAATCTACGATGGCACCACGGGCATTGCCCTCATTGATAATGGAGAATTGATGATTGATAATAGGGCTGGCGCGTGGTATACCCTCGATGGACGGAAGCTGGATAAGGCTCCGAAGACTAAGGGCATCTACGTAAATGGAGGTCGTAAGGTCGTAGTGAAGTAATGGAAATGCCCCTTGTCGGGGCAGAAATTAATCAAAAATATTTTGTTCAATTTTTGGGTTAATTTTGTTTAATTTCTCCGCTGAAAGCGGACTGACAGAAAAGAAGAAAGAAAAAAAGAAACGAGATATGAAAAGAGTATTAAGAATATTAGCAATCATCGCGATGACTATAGTAGTTATGGCATCGTGCGACAAACTGGATAACCCTGTGCGTTATGCTGAAGAGCTCAGCATTAGTGGTGACAGGAATGAACAGGGACAGATAGAGATGCAGGTGGGCATGGAACAGCAGCTCATCATCATAATGGACCATTACTGGACACCAACGAAGGATAGGTTTACATGGACATCGAGTGACACATCGGTAGCTACCGTCAGCGAGAATGGCTTGTTGAAGGCCGTGGGCAACGGTACGGCACTGATTACTGCCCGGTGGACTGAAGACCCGAGCCGAAAGGCAACGGTAGAGGTTGTGGTCAAAGAGGAGCAGCCAGAAGAGGATATGGATGCCATCATTGTTGTCAGTGATGACGAGGTGTCGCAGGATGAAGCGGAGGCTCCAGAGGTTGTTTTTGGCGAATAATGGCAGGTAATGGCAAATAAATGTCGATTTATTTTGCTATTCGCCCGAAATGCATTAATTTTGCAAAACAATAACCTTTAAACTAACAATATGATGAGTGAAATTCAGAATCTGAACCCGCAGTGTATCTGGAAGAACTTCTATGCACTGACACAGGTACCCCGTCCCAGTGGACATTTGGAGAAAATACAGCAGTACCTGCTCGACTTCGGTAAGCAGGCAGGCGTTGAGGCCTTTAAGGATCCCGCAGGTAACATCGTGTTCCGCAAGGCGGCCACACCAGGTATGGAGAACCGCAAGGGCATCATCCTGCAGGCCCACATGGATATGGTGCCGCAGAAGACGCCAGAGTCAACACATAACTTCGAGACCGACCCCATTGAGCCGTGGATTGACGGTGAGTGGGTGAAGGCCAAGGGTACCACGTTAGGTGCCGACAATGGTCTGGGCGTTGCTGCCATCATGGCCATCATGGAGGCCAAGGACCTGAAACACGGTCCCATCGACGCACTGATTACGCGCGACGAAGAGACGGGTATGTATGGTGCCAACGAACTGCCTGAGGGTGAGTTGCAAGGCGACATCCTGCTGAATCTGGACTCAGAGCATTGGGGCAAGTTCGTCATCGGTAGTGCCGGTGGTATCGACGTGACCGCTACGCTGGACTATCAGGAGGTAGATACCGATGCCGAGGACGCTGCTGTCCGTGTGACGGTGAAGAACCTGCGCGGTGGACATAGTGGTCTGGAGATTAACGAGGGCCGTGGTAATGCCAACAAACTGCTGGTACAGGTAGTACGCGAGGCTATCGCTGAGACGGAGGCCCGTCTGGCATCATGGAACGGTGGTAACATGCGTAATGCGATTCCCTTTAAGGCTGAGGCTGTGCTGACATTGCCGAAGGAGAATATCGCAGCACTGAAGGAGATTGCTACCGACTGGCAGGAGACCTTCAACGACGAGTTCAAGCTCATTGAACCGCAGGGCATCGAGGTGATTGTCGAGGAGGTAGAGACACCGAAGAAGGAGGTGCCCGTTGAGATTCAGGACAACCTGGTGGATGCCATCTTTGCCTGTCACGACGGCGTCATCCGCTTTATCCCCGCCTATCCCAGTGTGGTAGAGACATCGTCGAACCTGGCCATCATCAACATTGGTGAGGGTAAGGCCAGCATCAAGATTCTGGCCCGTTCGAGTCGTGAGGATATGAAGGACTACGTGGTCACCATGCTGGAGAGTTGCTTCTCGATGGCTGGCATGAAGGTAGAGACAGCTGGCTCGTATGGCGGCTGGGACCCCAACCCCGACAGCGAAATCCTACACCTATTATTAAAAGAATATAAGGAGCTGTTCGGTCAGGACGGTATCATTCAGGTAGACCATGCCGGTCTGGAGTGCTCAGTGATTTTGGGTAAGTACCCCTGGCTCGACGTCGTCAGCCTCGGTCCTACGATGAAGTCGCCGCACACCACGACGGAACGTGCCCTGATAGAGACCGTTGCCCCCTTCTGGCAATTGCTGAAGAAGACGCTGGAAGATGTGCCAGTGAAATAATACTAACGAATTAAAAAGAAAGAAATTGGAATAATTGGAATAATTAAAACCAGAAATTGCAAGAAAAAGAATCATTCATGGATATAATTATTCTAATTATTCTCATTTCTTTCACAAAAAAACAACCATTTATTCTTTCTTTTCTTATTTTTTCCTTACCTTTGCACACGATAAACAATTAAAGTAACAATATTATGGACGATTACCCGGCGGAAAATTACAATTCGTAATGGCGGGGGATAGCGAGCAAAGCTGCTAATCCCTTTGCCGCATTATTCACTTTTCACTATTCACTATACATTAGCGAAGCGAAAGAAAACGGATTAGCACAATGAAGACTTACTGGAACACCCAAGGTGGGCTCACCCAGATCAGTGAATGGCAGCCCAATAGTTGGATACAGGTGACGTGTCCGACAGAAGAAGATCAGCAGTTGTTGGAAGAGCAGTTTCAGATTCCCGACTACTTCCTTTCAGATATCAGCGATACCGACGAGCGTGCCCGTTACGAGTACGACGACGGTTGGATGCTGATCATCCTGCGTATCCCTTATGTTAAAGAAGTACGCTCGCGCACGCCATATACCACTGTGCCCCTTGGTATCATCCATAAGCGCGACGTCACCATCACGGTCTGCTATTATGAGACCAATATGATGATAGACTTCGTATCGTTCCAGCAGAAGCGGGGGGCGGGCTTTACTGACCATGTCGACATGATATTCCGTTTGTTCCTGAGCAGTGCCGTCTGGTATCTGAAGCGTCTGAAGCAGATATCGATGCTGGTCGACAAGGCCAAGCGCAACCTCGACAAGGAGGTGAACAACGAGAGCCTGATAGGTCTGTCGCGCCTTCAGGATTCGCTGACGTACTTCACCACCTCTATCCGTGGCAACGAGAACCTGTTGCAGAAACTGAAGTTCAAGTTGCAGATTGACGAACTGGACGCCGACCTGATTGAGGACGTCAACATCGAGATGACACAGGCCCGCGAGACGACGAACATCTATTCGAACATCTTGGAGTCGACAATGGATACCTACCAGTCGATTATCAACAACAATATGAATACCATCATGCGTACGTTGACATCCGTTACCATTATCCTGATGTTGCCGACGCTGGTGGCTTCCTTCTTTGGTATGAATCTTATCAACGGTATGGAAAACAGTCCCGTAGGATTCATCGTCGCTATCGTCATTTCAGTGCTAATTTCAGTGCTGTCGCTGCTGGTATTCAAGCATAAACGACTGATATAGTGAAAAGTGAATAGTGAAAAGTGAATAATTTGCTTCCGCAAAGATATTTTCTTGTAAAAATTTGGTTGTTTCAGAATTATTTGCTAATTTTGCCGAATATCTCGGCGAAAAGCCTGAATAATTGTATGAACTAACCCTATCATTCACTAAAACGTATTGAAACGATGATGGACTCTCAAGAACAGACTCCCATTGAGGAGCAGACCGTAGAACAGACCGTAGTAGAAACCGCAGCAGACGTAGAACAGCCCGCAGCAGTTGAAGAGCAGCCTGCAGAGGAGCAGCCCGAGCTCGACAATTTGGTTGTCGAGTCCGAGCCCGAAGCTGAACCTGAGCGTAAGCAGTACGAGACCAAGCAGGAAGTGCTGGAACGCGTACGTGAGTTGGCTCATGGCGACGAGGCTCCCCAGAAGGACGAAGTCGACTATCTGAAGACTTGCTTCTACAAGTTGCATGTTGCCGAGCGTGAAGCACAGCTCAAAGCCTATATCGATGGCGGTGGCGATCCTGAACAGTATCAGATTACCCCAGATCAGACCGAGGAGGCTTTCAAGGCTGAGATGGTTGTCGTTCGTGAGAAGCGTCAGCAGCTGTTCCGTCAGCAGGAGCAGGAGAAACAGGAAAACCTGGAGAAGAAGCTGGCCATCATCGAGAAGATCAAGTCTATGGTTACCTCACCCGAGGAGGCTAACAAGTCGTATAAGGACTTCAAGGCCCTGCAGGACGAGTGGCGTGAAATCAAGAACGTGCCTGCTGAAAAGGCCAACGAGCTCTGGCGTAACTACCAGTTGTATGTCGAGCAGTTCTACGACCTGCTGAAACTGAATAGTGAGGCGCGCGAATATGACTTCAAGAAGAATCTGGAACTGAAGACCAAGCTCTGTGAGGCTGCCGAGAAGTTGGCCGACGAAGAGGATGTCATCAGTGCCTTCCATCAGTTGCAGAAGTTGCACCAGGAGTACCGTGAGATCGGTCCTGTCAGCAAAGAGCTGCGCGAGGAAATATGGCAGCGTTTCAAGGCTGCTTCTACCGTCATCAACAAGCGCCACCAGCAGCACTTCGAAGGTCTGCGTGCCAAGGAGGAGGAGAATCTGGAGCGTAAGACCAAGCTCTGCGAACAGATTGAGGCAATTGCAGCCGAAACGTGTAAGACGGGTGCCGACTGGGAGAAGCGTACCAAGCAGATCATTGACCTGCAGGCAGAGTGGAAGACCATCGGTTTTGCTCCGCAGAAGATGAATGTGAAGATTTTCGAGCGTTTCCGTTCGGCCTGTGATGACTTCTTCGGTCGTAAGGCTGAATTCTTCAAGGGTTTGAAGAATACCTTCAAGGAGAATGCCGACAAGAAGCGTGCCCTCGTCGAGAAGGCTAAGGCTTTGCAGGATTCTACAGATTGGAAGTCTACCTCCGACAAGCTTATCAATCTGCAGAAGGAGTGGAAGACCATCGGTATGGTGCCCAAGAAGTTGGGCGACCAGCTGTGGGAGGAATTCCTCGGTGCTTGCAACAAGTTCTTCGAGGCCCGTAACGCAGCAGGTGCCGGTCAGCGTGGTGAGGAGTACCAGAATCTGGAGAAGAAGCGTGACGTCATTGCCCGCCTGAAGGCTGCTGCCGAAGAGGCAGGTGAGGGCCTTCAAGAGCGTGTCCAGCAGTTGGTCGAGGAGTATCAGTCCATCGGTCATGTACCTTTCAAGGAAAAGGATAAGCTCTACGATGAATATCATGCCTTGCTCGACAAACTCTATAAGGATTTGAATATCAGTGTTGCCAAGCGTCGCCTGTCGAAGTTCAAGGACAACCTGAAGCAGGTGGCTGAGCGTGGCGGTAATGCACTTGACAGCGAGCGTGCCCGTCTGATGCGTCAGTACGAACAACTGAAGAGTGAGGTGCAGACCTACGAAAACAACCTCGGTTTCCTCAACGCTTCCAGTCGCAAGGGTAATACGCTTATTGATGAGATGAACCGTAAGGTGCAGAAGCTCAAAGATGAGGTGCAGCTTGTACGCGACAAGATTAAGGCGATTGATGCCGAGAATGCAAAACAGGACTCTTAGGAGTCCTTTTTTTGTATCATGATTCTTACTGAATGTATGATGTATTAGTAATTGTTACAAATACAAAAATCTGTGTTACACAATATAAAACGAATATATAAAATAATGTGTATCTTTGCAGCGTTATCAACAACAAATAATCTTTGTAGCTTGTTTTTTAGGTTAGGTAATAGACTATAGTTAAGTAGTTTTGGTATGTATTAGATGGAGGGCTGACGTGAGTCACCCCTCTTTCTTTTTCCTATTTGTAACATTTACGAAAGAATGTGAAACAACATTAGGCCGCAGGGGTGGGAAATTTTTCGTAATTTTGCATCCTGAAAGCTTTGCTTTAGGAATCACTATTCAACAACATAACAACAAAAACTATGAAAAAAGTACTTGAAACTGTGCTGATGGCAGCTTTACTCTTTGCGCTGCCCGGCAATGTCTTGGCTCAAAAGAAAGCAGCCAAGAAAGTAACAGCAAAGAAGGCAGTAGTAGAACAACAGACCGTAGATACTGCCGATCCAAACTTCTACATTTTCCTGTGTTTCGGACAATCAAACATGGAAGGCAATGCCCGTCCTGAGGCCGCTGACTTGGCAAGCCCAGGTCCCCGCTTCCTGTTGATGCCTGCCGTGGACTTCCCCGCTACCGACCAGCGTCCCGCCCGTAAGATGGGTGAGTGGTGTGAGGCTTCGGCTCCTCTGTGTCGTCCGAATACCGGTCTGACCCCTGCCGACTGGTTTGGCCGCACCCTTGTGGCTTCGTTGCCTAATAACATCAAGATTGGTGTGATTCACGTGGCCATCGGTGGTATCGATATCAAGGGCTTCCTGCCTGATAGCATCCCTACCTACGTGGAGAAGAAAGCTCCGGGTTGGATGAAGGGTATGCTTAAGGCTTACGATAATAATCCCTACAAGCGTTTGGTCGAGTTGGCCAAGAAAGCCCAAAAGGACGGTGTCATCAAGGGTATCCTGATGCACCAGGGCGAAACGAATACCAATGACCCCCAGTGGGCTGGCATGGTGAAGCAAGTATATGACAACCTCTGTGGTGACTTGCAGCTGAAACCTGAGGAGGTGAACCTCTATGTCGGTAATATCGTTCAGGCCGGTGGTAAGGGTGTCTGCATCGGTTGTAAGAAGCAGATTGACGAGCTGCCCCAGACTATCCATACCTGTCAGGTCATTTCTTCTGACGACTGCACGAACGGTCCTGACCGTCTGCACTTCGACGCTGCCGGTTATCGTGAGTTAGGTTGCCGCTATGCTGAGGCAGTGGCCCGTCACCTTGGTTTCGAGCCCAAGCGTCCCCAGTTGCCTGTAGTTATCAAGAAAATCAATGTGCCTGCTGACGCTGTGACTGTTGAGAACGCCGTTCCCGGTAACGATTTCCCGAAGATTGACAAGCAGCGTCGTGCCTACTTCCGCATTCAGGCTCCTCAGGCCAAGAAGGTCGTGGTGGACATCTGCAGCAAGAAATATGATATGGAACCCGACGGTAAGGGTGGCTTCATGGCTGTGACCGATCCTCTGCCTGTTGGTTTCCACTATTATTTCATGGAAGTCGATGGCATCCGTTTTATCGATCCCGCTTCAGAGACCTATTTCGGTAACAACCGTGAGGCCGGTGGTCTGGAAGTTCCCGAGGGTCCCGAGGGTGACTACTACCGTCCGCAGGTGGGTATCCCTCATGGTCAGGTGCGTAGCATCTACTATCACAGTCCCAACTCTAAGTTCGGCGAGTGGCGTCACGCCTTGGTATATACGCCTGCTGAATACGAGACTGGCAAGAAGAAATACCCCGTGCTGTACTTGCAGCATGGCATGGGCGAGGGTGAGACCAGCTGGGCCCTGCAGGGTAAGATGCAGCACATCATGGACAATGCCATCGCTGCCGGCGAGGCTGTGCCAATGATTGTGGTGATGGAAAGCGGCGACATCAAACAACCCTTTGGCGGTGGCAACAACCGTGCGGGCATGAGTGACTACGGTGCTTCGTTCTATCCTGTACTGCTCAATGACCTGATCCCTTATATCGACAAGAACTTCCGTACCAAGGCCGATCGTGAGAACCGTGCTATGGCCGGTCTGTCGTGGGGTGGTCACCAGACCTTCGACGTGGTACTACAGAATCTCGACAAGTTTGCTTGGATGGGTACCTTCAGCGGCGCTATCTTTGGTCTCGACGTGAAGACCGCTTATAACGGTGTCTTTACTAACGCTGACGAATTCAACAAGAAGATTCACTACTTCTATATGAACTGGGGTACTGAAGACTTCATCAAGAGTCAGCCTATCGTCGATAGTCTGCGTGAGCTGGGCATCAAGGTTGACGCCTCTGTTTCTCAGGGTACCGCTCACGAGTTCCTGACATGGCGTCGTGGACTCCATGAGTTCATACCTCATCTGTTTAAGAAGAAGTAAATATAAATATAATGCGTATCAAAACTATTTTCCTGTTATTATTGGCGGCATTGCCGCTAAGTGCAGCAGACAACTTCGTGACGTTTGCTGAACAGAGTGGGGCAGTGGCACTGAAAGGTGCCACCATTGCCTACTCTGACACAGAACCACAGGCCGTACAGATAGCGGCCGCGAGTCTGGTTAACGATTTCCAGAGTGTGATGGGATTCCGTCCCGCCCTCTCATCTCTCACCTCTCAGTCCTCACCTCTGATTATGATTGGTACTGTGGGTTTCAACAAGCAGATAGACCAATGGGTCAAGGGTGGTAAACTGGCCGACTTGAAGGGTAAGCGCGAAAAGTTCATCATCACCACCATCGATGGACAGGTGGTCATTGCCGGTAGCGACCGTCGTGGTACGGTGTTCGGTATCTATGAGCTGTCGCGCCAGATGGGTGTATCGCCCTGGTATTGGTGGATGGATGTCCCCATACAGCGTCAGAAGTATGTTGGTATCCTGCCCGGCACGTTTACCGACGGTGAACCAGCTGTAGAGTTCCGTGGCCTGTTCCTGAACGACGAGGCACCCTGTTTGACGACATGGGTGAAGAATACTTTTGGCACCAACTATGGCGACCACAACTTCTATGCCAAGGTCTTTGAACTTATCCTGCGTCTGAAGGGTAACATGCTGTGGCCCGCCATGTGGGGTTGGGCTTTCTATGCCGACGACCCCGAGAATTTGAAGACGGCTGACGCAATGGGTGTTATCATGGGTACCTCGCACCACGAACCCATGGCCCGCAACCATCAGGAGTATGCCCGCAAGCGTAACGAGTGGGGCGCATGGAACTACCAGACCAACCAAGCCAAACTTGACCAGTTCTTCCGTGAGGGTATCGAGCGCATGAAAGGTACCGAGGATATAGTGACCATCGGTATGCGTGGCGACGGCGACGAAGCTATGAGCGACAAGGCCGACACGAAGCTGATGGAGCGTATCATCAACAACCAACGCAAGATTATCAAGGAAGTGACGGGCAAACCTGCCGAGAAGACTACGCAGGTGTGGGCACTCTATAAGGAAGTGCAGGACTATTATGATGCCGGACTCCGTGTGCCCGACGACGTGATGATACTGATCAGTGACGACAACTGGGGCGACATCCGCCGCGTTCCCGTCAATGACAAGGAGCGTAAGCGTAAAGGTGGCTGGGGTATCTATTATCATGTGGATTATGTCGGCGCTCCCCGTAACTCGAAGTGGCTGAATGTCACCCAAACGCAGCAGATGTTCGAACAGCTCTCGTTGGCTTACGACCACGGCATCCAGCGCATGTGGATCCTGAACGTGGGCGACCTGAAGCCCATGGAGTATCCCATCACCCTGTTTATGGATATGGCATGGAATCCGAAGACCTATACCCAGCAGAACGTCACCGACCATACCCGCGCCTTCTTCCGTTCTGTATGTGGCGATGCTATCGCCACTGAAGCCGCTGATATCTACAACACCAACTGCCAGTATATGGCACGCGTGACACCAGAGATGTTGGATGCCAGAACGTATAACGTGCAGACTGGTGAATGGAAACGTGTAAGAGACGACTATCTGACACTGGAGACCCGTGCCCTGCGCCTTTTCGACGAGGTGCCTGCCGAGGCTCGCGATGCATTCCGTCAGGTGCTGTTATTCCCTGTGCAGGCCATGGCCAACCTCTATGACATGTACTATTCGCAGGCCATGAACCAATATACGGCTAAGGCTGGTTTACCCGACGCCAATCAATGGGCAGAGAAGGTGGAGAAGTGTTTCAAGCGTGACGCCCAGCTGTGCCAATATTATAATAAGGTAATGGCCCATGGCAAGTGGGATGGTATGATGATTCAGAAGCATATCGGCTACACCAACTGGAACGACAACTTCCGTCAAGATATGTTGCCTAGGACTACTACTGTTTCCGTCGATGCTTCGACGGGTGGCTACACCTTTGAGGTACCTACTAATGGCTATGTGGCTATGGAGGCAGAGCACTATTATAGTGCGATGGCTTCCGATGGTACGCAGTGGAGCATCTATCCTGACTACGGACGTACACGCAGTGCAGTGGCTTTGACGCCATACACCAAACCTGTGGGTCAGGCCAGTCTGACCTATCGTTTTGCTCTGCCAAAAGATGTAAAGGATAAGGTGAAGGTACACGTGGTGGTGAAGTCGACGCTTGACTTCCTGAACGTAGGTGGTCATGAGTACACTGTCAGCATAGACGGTTCAGAGCCTCAGACTGTTAATTTCAACAAGACACTGGTTGACCGTCAGCCCTACATGTATTCGGAGTACTATCCTGCTGTGGCTCGCCGTGTTGTTGAGAAGGTGGTGGAACTGCCTGTCGGCACAGCCGATATCCATGAATTGACAATCCGTCCACAGCATCCCGGCATCGTGTTCGAGAAGATTGTTGTGGACTGTGGTGGTTATAAGTCACAGTATCTGTTTGGAGAAGAAACGAGCGTGAAACGTGCTAAATAAAGCGGCCTTTGGCCTAAATATAAAATATAAAAGATATAATTAAAACATAAATAACGATGAAAACGATGAGATATTTATTATTTTTTATTTTTTCTTTATTATTTAGCCCCGTAAAGGCGCAAAACCCTTATCTGCCCCTGTGGGAACACCTGCCCGATGGTGAACCACGTGTATTTGAAGACCCAGACAACCCTGGCAAGTTGCGTGCCTATATCATTGGTTCGCATGATGTCACATATACCGCCTACTGCGGACCCGATATCCGCATGTGGTCGGCACCCGTCGAGGACCTCAGCCAATGGCGCGATGAGGGTCCTATCTTCACATGGTTCGTCAATGGTCAGTGGGACACGATGTATGCCCCCGACCTCGTATGCACCATAGATAAGGCGACAGGTAAGAAGACCTATTGGCTCTATCCCCACAGCCGCGGTTGGCGCCGTACACCGATGGTATGTAAGGGTGACCGTCCCGATGGTCCCTTCACACCCGTAAACCTCACTGCCGACGGTACACAATGTCTGCCCGGTTCACTGATCGACTTCGACCCCTCAGTGTTCATTGAGACCATTACCAACAAGAAAGATAAGGACTTCGACAAGGGTTATCGTGCCTACGTGTTCTACGGTTTCCAGCACTCTACAGCTGTTGAACTGGACCAGAATACCATGTATTCTATGCGTGAGGGTACTGAACGCATCGATCCGTTCATTCCTGCCAGCAGTGCCGATGGTCGTCTGTTGGACAAGGCTGGCAGTGAGTATAAGGCCCTTTATCAGGGTCAGAATCCTTTGGACTTCAATTTCTTTGAGGCTTCGTCTATCCGTCAGGTGGGCAACAAGTATGTGATGGTGTTCTCGGGTTACTCTGGCAAGGAGTACGGACTGGGCAACACAAACTCGGCTCTACGCTATGCCTTCGGTGATACTCCCCTCGGTCCTTGGCGTTCGGGTGGTGTGCTTGTTGACTCGCGTGGTGTCGTCCTGAACGAAGATGGTTCAAAGCTCATCACCACCAATGCTGCTCATAATACGCATGGTTCATTGCAGGAAATCAATGGTCAGTGGTACGTCTTTTACCACCGTCCTCCCCGTGGTTTCGGTAATGCCCGTCAGGCTATGGTCGCTCCTGTGAAGATTACATGGGACAAGAAGCCCGTTGCCAAGGGTGGTGTCGTGAAGATTACCGCCTACGATCCTTACACAAAGGATAATGTGTGGACAGCCAAGGCTGCTGATGGCAATGAATATACCGGTGCCGAGGTAACCAGTGAGGGTTTCCAGATTTTCGGTTTGCCACCTTATAATTATTATAGTGCTGGTCTGGCCTGCTTTATGTATGGTCCTAATGCCAATCAGTATATGCAGGACAACCACGATGTATGGAACAACTCGATGGACCTGGCCGGTATTCAGAACGGTGGCATCATTGGCTTTAAGTACTTTGGCTTTGGTGGCTTGGCTCAGGATACCAAGGGTGTGAAAGCTTTCGAAGGCATCAAGAAGGGCGACAACGCCCATCTCTACCTGAATCTGACTTACAGTGGTAAGGGTGCCTTTAAGATTCATGTCAAGCTGGATGATCCCTGGAAGGGTAAAGAAATTGGTGTCATCTATGTTGGCGATAAGACGCCTACCAATCAGGCTGTGACAATTTCCCACTTAGTTCCTGACGTGGAAGGACTGACTGGCAAGCATGCCATCTATCTTGTTGTAGATGGTCCTGAGATTAAGCAGCCTGAGCAGCCTCAGGGACGTCCTCAGTTCGGTGGCGCCCGTCGCGGTCCCCAGCAGCCCCAGCGTCCGCAGGGTCTGTTCGACCTCCACGGCATCGGCTTCACCAAGACAGACGCCAAGCCTGTTCCTATGGTGCCTGAAGTGATCATCACCGTTGATGGTAAGAAGCTGAATATCCCTGCTCAACCCATTATGTCGACCAATCAGAATGGCTATACCAAGTGTAACCATTATCAGCTCTATGCTCCGTTAAAGGCTAGCTCGAAGGTGCAAGCTACCTGTGTGAAGGCACCTAATGCTGTTCAGTTCAACATCAGTCCTATCGTAGCAGGACGTGCCACCGTTAAGGCTACTTATCGTGGCCAGGAAAAGATATTCTTGATTAACTAAGATATCAGCGACATAAGAGGAAAGAAGCAGGAAGATGTATAGAAAGTTAATAGTCATTACGGCTCTGGCGGCCCTGTTATGGGGCTGCCAGAAACCTGAAAAATTGGATATGGAACAAACTATCAACGAACTCTACCAACGCATGTCCCAAGAGGAGCGTATCGCCCAACTGCGTAGCATGTATATGGACGACCTCTTTGACAAGCAGGGACGGCTGGATACCAATCAGTGTCGTAAACTGATACCCAACGGTATCGGTCATTTCTCACAGTATGCCAGTCAGAAGCAGATGGATCCCAACGTATTGCGCGACCGTGTGGCTGCCGTTCAGGAGTGGTTGATGAAACATACCCCCAACGGTATTCCCGCCTTGTTCCATGAGGAGGTGCTGTCGGGCATTAATACACGCGGTGCCACAATTTATCCGCAACAGATTGGTCAGGCCTGCTCGTTTAATATCGAACTGGCGGAGTTGAAGACCCTTCAGACCTCTACTGCTATGCGTAAGATGGGTGGCGTATTGTCGCTGTCGCCGATGGTTGACGTCTGTCGTACTCCCAGTTTCAATCGTTTGGAAGAGTCGTATGGCGAGGATGCCTACCTTTCTGCAGCGATGGGTGTCGCCTTTGTGCGCGGTTTGCAGCAGGGCGACCTGAGTCAGGGTGTTGGTGCTTGTTCCAAGCACTACCTTGGCTATGGTGGGGGTGGCAATGCCTCTGAAAAGGAACTGATGGAAGATATTCTGATGCCCCACGAGGCCATGATTCGTCTGGCAGAGAGCCGCTGCGTCATGCCGGGCTATCATGCCATGGCTAACACACCAGTTACCTGTGTGGCTGATAGTACCATCTTGAACGAAATCCTCCGTGGCTATTTAGGCTTCGATGGTATGGTGGTTAGCGACTATACGGCCATCGACCAGTTGCCTTTGGCAAGTGAAAAGGGAAAAGTGAAAAGTGAAAAACAGGCTCTCGCCGAGAAAGCTGCTGCTGCCATCAATGGTGGTTGTGATGTCGATTTCCCCTTTGGCGCTAACTACAAGTATTTGCAGGATGCCATAGATCAGGGACTGGTAAAGCCTGAGATACTGGAACGTGCCGTGAAGAACGTGCTACGTTATAAGTACCGTGCCGGCCTGTTCGACGAGAAACCGTATCTCTATGCCAAGGGCGACATCAAGCTCGATACCCCGGAAGAGCGTCAGACTGCCTACGATATTGCAACGCAGTCTATCGTGTTGTTGCAGAACGACAGCAATCTGCTACCTTTGAAGGGCGACTCGCTCCGTATTCTGCTTACCGGTCCTAATGCCAATACCATGTGGGCCATGTGTGGCGACTACTCTTTCCCCTCTATGACCTATTTCTGGAAGAAGGTAGAGACCGACCTCGACCATCCGCATGTCATTACGCTTTTGGAGGGCATGCGCGACCGTCTGCCCGAAGGAGATTCGCTGATGTATAGCCGTGGTTGCGACTGGACGGAAGAGATAGAAACCAAGTTCTCGCATGTTGGCGACAAACGCTCTTGGGAATATCCACTATTACATCGTAAGGTGGACTCTGGCGAGGTGGCCGACAGGGATTCAGCCCTTGCCTTGGCCGATTCAGCTGACGTTATCATTGCTGCCGTGGGCGAGAATGTGATGCTATGCGGTGAGAACCGCGACCGTCAGGGACTTCGCCTGCCTGGTGAACAGGAACAGTATGTAGAGGAACTGCTGGCTACGGGTAAACCTGTTGTCTTAGTGGTGTTCGGCGGACGTGCACAAGTCATTTCCGGACTTGCCGAGCGTTGTGCTGCCGTTATCCAGGCCTGGTATCCGGGCGAGGAGGGCGGTCATGCCGTTGCCGACATCCTCTTTGGCAATGTGTCACCATCAGCCAAGCTGGCCGTCAGCTATCCCAGCAAGGAAATATATACCCCTATCTGCTATAGCTATCCTCTCACCTTTAATAACATCCAGTGGCCTTTCGGTCATGGTCTGAGCTATACCACCTTCGAATATAAGCACATGGCAATCGAAGACGGTGTACGTACCAACGAGCCATTCGTCAACCTCTCGTTCGAGGTTAAGAATACTGGTAAGGTCAGTGCCGACGAGATAGCACAAATCTATATCTCGCCAGCGCCAGACTCGCCTCTCGCTTCTCATCTCTCACCTCTGAAATTGCAGGGCTTTGCTCGTGTTTCGTTAGAGCCCCGACAGAGCAAGACCGTCCGTGTCAAACTCTATACCGAACAGTTGGGCTACTACAGTCGTGAGGGTAAAGAGCGTCAATGGAACGTGCTGCCTGGCAAGTATATCGTCAAGATTGGTGCCTCGTCTGCTGACATCCGACTGGAAGATCAGCTGACGCTTATTGGTGATAGCATCCACAAACCCTTGCGCGAATATTATTTCTCTGATATTACGATAGAATAAAAAGAACGATAAGATGAAAAAACTTATGTTGGTTGCGGTGCTGTTGGCCACCTGCCTCGTAGGAGCGAAAGCCGACGTTGATCCGAACTTCTACATCTATATCTGTTTCGGACAGTCGAACATGGAAGGAAATGCCCAGCCGGAGTCTATCGATAAGACGGGCGTCGACAAACGTTTCCAGCTGTTGGCAACGTGCAATTTCACCAATCCATCTCGCACGAAGGGTAAATGGTATACGGCTACCCCGCCATTGGTAAGTCCTAACGGTGGACTGGGCCCCAGCGACTATTTCGGTCGTACAATGGTTGAGTGCCTTCCAGATAGCGTCCGCGTGGGTGTCATCCCTGTGGCTATGGGTGGTAGTCCAATTGAGATGTTCGACAAGGACAAATACCAGCAGAAAATGAAGGATAACCCCTCTGAGTGGTGGGTCACTTTAGCCAAGAACCACTATGGCGGTAACCCCTATGGACGCATTATTGAAATGGCTAAGGAGGCTCAAAAGGTAGGTGTCATCAAGGGTATCCTGCTTCATCAGGGCTGCTCTAATAATGGTGACAGCAACTGGCCGAACATGGTGAAGAAAATCTATAACGACATGTTGAACGACCTCGGTCTTGGTACCGATAGTGTACCTCTCTTCGTTGGTGAGACACTGTATCAGAACCAGGGTGGTTCATGCTACGCACATAATACGCAGGTGGCACGCATGCCCAGCGTTATCCAGAATAGCTATGTAGTCAGTTCTGACGGTTGTCCCGGCAACGGCAACGATCCATGGCACTTCAACGCTTGGGGCTACCGAATCCTTGGCAGCCGTTATGCCGACGAAGCCCTCTATGCATTGGGCGTTCAGCGTCCCTTCTTCCTCTTCCATAACTACATCTTTGTGGGCAGCAAGAACGCTTCCTTCAATGAAAAGACACGCACCATTACCTATCAAGGTGCAGGCTTGACCACATGGACCTATCCCCACTTCGTTGACTGGTCAGGTTATAAGTATCTGGTTGTGAAGCTGAAGGAAACGCAGACCATCGATGCTGAGGTATGGCTTTATGATACATCTAAGAATGTGACCTACCGAGATGCTATTGGTGACCGCACTACTGTTGTCATCGATTTGCATAATCTGAAATATGGTAATAAGGTCATGGATCCCTCGCAGGTTTATAAGATGGCTTTCCGTACCCAAAAGGCTGGCAAGATAGTTATCGACGACGTATTCCTCAGCAATGATAGCGAGTACGACCCTACGGGCATTAGTAACCTCACCTCAGAGCCATCTCTCAAGGCCGATTATTATGATCTTAATGGTCGTCGTGTGAACGAAAAGGCCCTGAAACCTGGCATTTATATCAGGCAAGGCAAAAAGGTTATCAGGTAAATACCGAATACATATTGCAAGACTGACGTGGAGTCACCTCTATTGCAGAAAAGTAAAGTTTATGTTACATGTGGCAAAGAGAGTCTCAGGAAAAAGAACTAATTTTGCAGCGTGAAACTACATTTCTTTACAAGAGCAAGACTTTTAGCAATATATTTATGGCTATTAGTAGTGGGCTGTTTCGCTCAGCAACCTTTTGGCAATGGACGACTAAAGGTGCAGACCGTGGCACGCAATGCAGTCCGCATACAATATGTCGAAGGTGGACAGCAAACAAGTGACCTGCCCGACTGGCTTTATGTAAAACACGGAATAGTCCAAAGCCAAAACGTGAAAGTAAGGGTTGACGGTAAACGTCAACAGATTGTGATTAGGGATAAAGGTGGCAGGGCCGTATTCACGGCCACTGGCCACCATTTTCATGATGGCGAGGCTACGTTGGCATTTGCAACGGCCAAGGACGAGTGCCTGTTTGGCTTGGGACAGTTTCAGGATGGCTATAGCGATGTGCGCGGTCTGTCGCGCCGGTTAACCCAGGTAAATACGCAGATCAGTCTACCCATGCTGATATCCAGCAAGGGCTATGGTGTTCTGTGGAATAACTACGGATTGACGGAGTTTAATCCATGCGGCAAGAGCGTGACGCTCAGCAAGAGGTCGGATGTTAAAGGTCAGAAGTCTGATGTGGTCGATGTGACAACCACTGAGGGTAACCGTCGGGAGGTGCGCGAACGTCATATCTTTGAGGCAACGATTGATATTACTGAGGCTGGCGACTATAGCCTGTTGCTGGATGTCGGCCAGAAAATGGCCCGTCGCCATAACTTGTGCATTGACGGACAGACGGTTATCGAGATGCAGAACCTGTGGCTGCCGCCTACGGCATCGAAGATTGTCCGCTTGGAGAAAGGACGTCATACCCTAACGGCAGAATTGACGAGGGACGACAAGCCTGTGCTGTATTACGACAAGGTGCAGGACCAAACCGTATTTCGATCGCCCGTCGCCACAGCCGTTGACTATACGGTTTTCGTCGGTTCTCCCGATGAAATCATCGCCACCTATCGCGAACTGACAGGCGAATGCCCACCGATGCCGAAGTGGGCATTGGGATATATCCACTGTCGTGAGCGCTTCCATAGCTCAAAGGAGATTCTTGAGACGGCCCGACGCTTCAAAAAGGAGCAGATGCCCATCAGCATGATTGTGCAGGACTGGCAGTATTGGGGCAAGTACGGCTGGAACTCGATGCGTTTCGACGAAGACCACTATCCTGACCCTAAGGCCCTGACCGATACACTGCACCAGATGGGTATCAGACTAATGCTCAGCGTATGGTCGAAGATTGACAAGAACTCTGAGGTGGGACGTCAGATGGTACGTGACAACTACTACATCCCTGGTACCGATTGGATAGACTTCTTCAATCCTGAGGCTGCCGCTTCCTATTGGCAGAACTTCCGTGAACGCCTGTTGCCATTGGGCATCGACGCCTGGTGGCAGGATGCTACCGAACCTGAGAACGATGACCTTTTAGGTCGTCGCGTGAATAATGGCAAGTGGAGTGGGGAACAGGTGCGTAACGTCTATCCCTTGCTGGTCAACAAAACTGTTTATGAAGGATTGGTACAGGCAGGCAAGGAACCGATGATTCTGACACGTTGCGGTTTCCCCGGTATCCAGCGCTATGGTTCGGCTCTGTGGAGCGGTGACGTGGGTAACGACTGGGAGACCTTCCGTCGGCAGATTGTGGCAGGCTTGGGCGTACAGGCCGCTGGTGTGCCTTGGTGGACGTATGATGCTGGCGGTTTCTTCCGTCCTGGCAACCAATATAATAACCAAGACTATATCGAGCGTATGCTGCGTTGGATTCAGACCAGTGTCTATCTGCCACTGATGCGTGTGCATGGCTATATGAGCAATACGGAGCCATGGAACTATGGTGAGGAGGCTAAGCGTATTTTTGCAACCAGTCTGCAGGAACGCGAAAAACTGCGTCCCTATATTGAAGCATGTGCCGAGCGTGTGTCGAAGGAGGGCTATACGCTGATGCGCCCGCTGGTGTTTGACTTCGCCGACGATCCTGAGGCGCTGAAGCAGAAATACGAATATATGTTCGGTCCGTCACTGTTGGTCAGCCCGATTACCGAACCTGGCGTCACAGAATGGAAGACCTATCTGCCCAAGAACAAGGGCGGCTGGCAGGATGCCCGCACAGGTAAGTATTACGACGGCGGACAGACCGTTACCACACAGGCCTTCAAGGAGTGTATCCCCGTATTCGTCAGGATGGGATATGAAAAAATATTCATAGATCTAACAAAATAATCATCAACAATAAATAACTTTTTAAACCAACTATCACATGAAACGTACATTATTATCAGCTATTGGCTGTTTGCTATTAGCAGTAAGCACCCAGGCTCAGCCTGGTGGCGGTTTCGGAGGCTTTGGCGGTTTCCAGAGGCCACAAGTAAAACTCGAAACATCACAAGAATGGAAGGATGTGAACTATGCTGGCGACGACCAGGCTTATCACACCTGTGACATCTACCTGCCCAAGAAGGAGGCAGAGAGCTATCCTGTCGTTATCCATATCTACGGTAGTGCTTGGTTCAGCAACAACAGTAAGGGTGCTGCCGACCTTGGTACCATTGTGAAGGCTCTGCTCGATGCAGGTTATGCCGTCGTATGTCCTAACCACCGCAGCAGTATGGATGCCAAGTGGCCTGCCCAGTTGCATGATATCCGTGCCGTCATACGCTTTGTGCGTGGAGAGGCAAAGAAATATAAGTTCGACACGTCGTTTGTGGCTACCAGCGGCTTCTCGTCCGGTGGTCATCTGGCCTCGATTGCTGCAACCACCAGTGGTAATACCAAAGCTCAGGTGGGTACAGTAAGCATCGATCTCGAAGGTTCAGTGGGTAAGTTTACTGCTGCCAGCAGTATTGTTAATGCTGCCTGTGACTGGTCTGGTCCTATCGACCTGACAGCGATGGACTGTGGTGATGCCATGAAGATGGGTGAGAACAGCCCTGAGGATGTGCTGTTGGATTCGAAACTTGCCAAGGAGCCGGATAAATATCTCAGTCTGAGTGCTACCAGCTATGTCGACAAGAACTGTCCGCCAATCATTATCTTCCATGGTGAGAAGGATAATGTGGTACCTTGCTGTCAGGGTAAGAAGTTTTTTGAGACGCTGAAGGCCGCCGGTGTCAAGACAGAGGCTACTTTCGTACCTGAGGGCGGTCACGGCATGGGTATGTATAGTGATGAGAACCTTCAGAAGATGGTGAAGTTCCTTGACGAGGCCCGTGGCAAGAAGCCCGAAGGCAAGAGCCGTGTCATAGAGAATGGCGGTACGGGACAGTATAAGGCAATCATGAAGGAAGACCTGTCTCTGAGTGCTGAGCATACCATCTTCGTACCTCAGGACCTGAAGCCTTTCAGTGCCAAGAAACCTTTGCCCGTACTGGTATGGGGTAACGGCGCCTGCACGAATTCGCCCTGGGAACACATGAACTTCCTGAACGAGATTGCTTCACATGGTTTCATCGTGTTGGCTACGGGTGTCATCCCTATGGATGAACAGCCGTACAGAGGTCCGATGTCGCGTACAGAACAGCAGATTCAGAGCATTGACTGGATTATAGCCCAGAACAATGACCCCCAATCGCCTTACTATCAGAAGATTGACACCAAGCACATCTGTGTATCTGGTATGTCATGTGGCGGTTTGCAGACGCTCTTCAACTGTGCTGATCCACGTATCTCAGCACTCATGATATGCAATAGCGGACTTTTCAACCAGCAGAATGCCAATCAGGCTGTTGGCGGTATGCCGATGCCTCCAAAGGAGAAGCTGAAGGAGATTCACACACCGATCATGTATTTGCTGGGTGGTCCTACCGATATTGCATACGGCAATGGTATGGATGACTTCAAGCGCATCGAACATGTGCCTGCTCTGGCCGTTAACTATCCCGTAGGTCATGGTGGTACCTATCGTCAGCCCAATGGTGGCGAGTTTACCATTCCTGCCTTGGCTTGGCTGAAGTGGCAGCTGAAGGGTGACAAAGAGGCTGCAAAGATGTTTACAGGCAAGAACCCCCAACTGCTGAAGCGTGACAAGTGGACATTGGAAGCTAACAAGAAGTTCCAGAAACTGAAGTAATTGTATGAAAGCAAAATATCTGATAGGTTTATCACTTATCACTTTTCACTTTTCACTTATCACTTGCCCCGTAGGGGCGCAGAATGTGCCCTTGGTATATGGTGTTGAGAATACCGGCTTCCATCTGAAGAAGCCTAAGATGGCGGCTCCTGAAAAACTCCCCGTTATCCGTGAGTTGCCCGATGCTTTGGAAGGAGTCAAGAAGTTCTCTGACTGGACCAAGCGTCGTAACACCATCAGTCACATGATTCAACACTACGGCATCGGCGAGAAGCCTGCTGTCGCTTCAGAACAGGTGAAGGCCCGTATGGACGGCGATACGCTGATCGTGGATGTCACCGTTGGCAAGGAGACGCTGACACTTAAATCACAGATACGCTATCCGAAGACGGGTCAGGCCCCATACGCGCTGATGATTGGCACGGATATGATAGCCCTGCCCCGTCAGCTGTTTGACGACAGACCTATTGCTACCACGACATTTACGTCGGCGCAGGTCAACGACTACAAGCAGTTCGGCAGGCATCACGACCGCGGTGAACATCACTTCGACCGCCTCTATCCACAGCTGAAGGACAATGGCGCCTACAGCGAGTGGGCATGGGGCATGAGTCGTCTTATCGACGGCTTGCAGCAGTTGGGACCTGAGGTGACAAAGATTGACACGGAGCATATTGGTGTGACGGGATGTTCATACGCAGGCAAGATGGCCCTCTACTGTGGAGCCTTCGACGAGCGTATTGCCCTCGTCATTGCCCAGGAGCCTGGTGGCGGTGGTGCAGCCTCTTGGCGTAAGTCACACGAGCTGACGTTGTCGGGCAAGAATCTGGAAGATATCGACAAGACCGACTATCACTGGTTCCTGGAGAGTCAGAAAGAGAACTTCCGTGGTGACAGCGTCTACCGTCTGCCTTACGATCAGCATGAGCTTTGTGCCATGGTATGTCCGCGTGCCTTGTTGCTGTTAGGCAATCCTGACTACGAATGGTTGGCCGACCCCTCAATGGAATTCTCTGCCCAGGCCGCCCATCGCGTCTGGGAGTTCTTTGGCATTCCCGACCGTATGGCCTGGAGCATCGTCGGTGGTCACGGCCACTGTCAGTTGCCCGAAAGCCAGTTCCCCATCGTAGAGTCTTTCCTTGACCGCTTCTTGAAGCGTTAGGACATTCCGTGTCAACAAAAACATGCTGCACCTTCTGCACCCTCTGCACCTGAAAGAATTTCAACAAACAAGACGTATTCTACTCGTTTACAGCTTGTTATATAGATGCTATGTGAATTTCGGAGCACGAATTATCATTCAAAAATGCGCACACCCCATCCTGCAGAAAAGCGCCGCTGTTACTTCGCATAATGGTGCGACAGACCAACATAAAGGCTACCGTTTGTAGTAAAACAAGTTGTTTTGCAAAATTTGGAGGCACTTTACGAAAAAATAGAGGCGCTATTTTTTCAAACGGAGCCGCTATTTTTCCAAACGGAGCCTCTATTTTTTCAAACGGAGCCACCGTTTGGTTGAATTTTCTAGAGAATTTAAAGCCATAGCGGTACCAGAAAGTTGTATGGCAGTTGCGCATTTTCGAGTAGCTTTTCCGTTTATGAAAATGGAGCCGTTAGAAATGTAAATATCAGTCATATAGGATTTTACATGATGTTTGTTGAAATATTTTCAGGTGCAGAGGGTGCAGAAGGTGCAGCATGTTTTTGTTATCCCTATTATAATTCTAAGGAGCCTGGGAGGCAAAGGAGAATTGGTGCCAGCGCCGAAGGTAAACAACTCCTAAACTCCTATACTCCTTAGAGAAATAAAAATAAATCTTAATTTATTTTGTATTTCGCTCGGTTTAATCAACTTTCTCACGCTCAGGAATGAAAATATAATCTCATTCCCTTTGCTAAATCGAAATTTTGCACTATCTTTGTAGCGCTTTAGCGCGTGTGTGTCAGCTAGACACGCATTCGGCCATAGGTAAACATTAAAACAGGATACAGAAACAATGAAAAGGACTAACGAGAATCAGAACCATTTCCTACTGCGCACGGCAATGATGCTGTGCGTGATGGCGATGACATTATTTGCCCCAAGTAAGGCGTGGGCAGGCAGCACGCCTGCAGTTCAGGTTGAAACATGCGAGGGCGGCGCTGGATTCATCCATGTGAAAGGATGGGCGTACGACCCCGACAATCAGGACTATTCTCTTTACGTGGCTATCAGTGTCTATGATAATCCGAATTACAACAAACTTGACACGTATCTGATTAAAGCCGACATAGCGAGGACCGACGTTAGCGCGTTGAACGGCATTCCAGGCAACCACGGCTTCGAAACTGTTATTCCCCTCAGTGCTGGCACATACTATATTCTGTTCACGGTTTTTAATAGGAATAATGATGATAAAAGGGATGTCTTCATTGACAATGTGGCCGTAACGGCACCACTGACAGGCACGGTTACACTTACCTCTCAAAGTGGAATTATTACATTAGGTAACGGCGCGACACTTACTGGTACGGGCGGCGAGAATACCCACGTCTCGATTGTCGACGGGGCAACGGTGACGCTCAGCGGTGTGAACATCAGCGCCATTCCTGACGACAGAAACCACGAGTGGGCGGGCATTACCTGTTTGGGCGATGCCACCATCATCCTGGCCGACGAGACTACGAATACCGTGAAGAGTGGTGATTCCTTCTTTGCAGGCATTCAGGTTGGCCCTCCAGGCAAAACGCTTACCATCCGGGGCAACGGGTCACTCCTTGCTCAAGCCAACGGCAGTTGCTTCGGTGCGGGCATAGGTAGCAGCGTATTTGATGCCAGTAACGATTATGACTGTGGAAACATTGTTATTGAGGGCGGCAACATCACTGCATATGGTTCTAATTCACCTGCCATCGGTGCTGCCCAAGGGTCTCCATGTGGCACGATTACCGTCAAGGGTGGTACCGTCTATGCCGAGAGTTGGGTTCAAGCGCCTGGTATTGGCTCCTGCAATACTAAGTGCAGCGGCATCACGATTATTGGTGGTACGGTGACAGCCAAAAGCAAGTACGGACCTGCCATTGGCAGCAGTACCGGTGGTACTTGCGGCAATATCACCATCACGGGTGGCACTGTCACTGCCACGAAAGGGGCTTCATCCCGATACTGCATTGGTGCAGACAAAACTAGTTCCTGCGGCACTATCACCATCGGCGGCGTTGTGGTCGATGGTGTCACGGTAGAAACCTTCGTCTATAATTCCGAAACGACCATATACCATGTCAGTTTCAGCAAGAATGCCAATAGTGCGACGGGCACAATGGCCGATGAAATATTCTTCTCTTCCACAGCGCAGCCGCTGAGCCTTTGTTCCTTCAGTCTTACTGGCTACAACTATTTAGGATGGAATACTGAGGCCGACGGCAGCGGCACAAGTTACAGTGACGGACAGTCCATCACCGTCACCAACGACATGACACTCTTTGCACAGTGGGGGAAAATATACACCGTTACCTTCAATGCCAACAAAGGCTCAGGCTCCATGGCAGCCCAGGCCTATACAGAAAGTATCTCTCAAGACCTGACTGCCAACACATTCACCCGCACGGGCTATAACTTTGTAGGCTGGAACACCCAAGCAGACGGCAATGGCACAAGTTACAGTGACGAAGAGGCCATTACCGTCACCAGCGACATGACGCTCTATGCACAGTGGCAACCCCATGCATACAACATCACCTACAATCTGGATGCCGGCACAAACGACAGCAGCAACCCTGCCACCTATACCATCGAGAGCGATGCCATCACGCTGGCCGACCCGACACGATTTGGCTTTGTTTTCGACGGCTGGACCTACGAAGGACAGGACACGCCCACAAAGAGCGTCACCATCGCCCAAGGAACATACGGCGATTTGACCTACACAGCACACTGGACGTTCAACCCCATTGCAACCATCACCCCCGAGACGGGCTATGCCGAACTTTACGACGGCCATACGCTTACAGGCACGGGCGGCACCAATACGCACATTGTCATTAAAGACGGCGCGATAGTGACGCTGGCAGGCGCGACAATCACTGATATCCCCGACGACAATAAACATAGATGGTCAGGTATTACTTGTGAGGGCGATGCCACCATCATTCTGGCCGACGGAACTACGAACAACCTAAAGGGAGGATATTGGTCATTCCCTGGTATCTCAGTTCCCGAGAACAAGACCCTCACCATCCAAGGCAGCGGCACACTCTATTTGAGCAGCAACGGCCATGGCCCAGGAATAGGTCCAGATAACTATGGTGGAGGCGAAGGTAATATCACCATCGAGGGCGGCACCATCATCGCTACGGGCGGCAAGAAGAATGCAGGCATTGGTGGAATTTATGACGAAGGAAATATCACCATAACTGACGGAGTGACCAGCGTTACCGCCACAGCTGGCGAAGAGGCTCCTTATAGCTTAGGTTCGGGCCGTGGCACAGTGACCATTGGCGGCAAAGTGATAGGCAATATTCTACAGAGTCCATTCATCTATAATCCGTCGGATAGGACACCCTACACTGTGACGTTCGACGCCAATGGCGGCGAGGACACGATGGAAGCACAGAACTTTTTCATGAACACGCCGCAAGCCCTGAACGCTTGTACATTTACACGCGAAGGCTATGAATTCATAGGCTGGAACATCAAAGCCGATGGCACGGGTACAAACTATAGCGACGGGCAGACCGTCATCAATCTGGACAACGTAACGCTCTACGCACGATGGATTGCTATTGGTGGAACGAAAATCACAACAGATACCAAAGAAATCGTGTTGGTTGACGGAGACAAAATTGGTGGTACTGGTGGCGAGAATACCCACGTCTCGATTGTCGACGGGGCTACCGTGACACTCAGCGGCGTGGACATTACCAGCATCAATAATAGCAGTTCGTTCCAATGGGCGGGTATCACCTGTCTGGGCGACGCCACCATCATCCTTGAAGACGGCACGACCAACACCGTTAAGGGCGGGTATCGCTCTGCGGGTATCTTTGTACCTGAAGGGCATACGCTCACAATACTTGGCGATGGCTCGCTCACGGCTACAGGTAGTGAACGTGCTGCGGGCATTGGTAGTGGAAGTGAATCTTCATGTGGTAACATCACCATCGCGGGTGGTACTATTGATGCTACGGGGGGCAGGTTCGCTGCTGGTATTGGCTGCGGATACGGTACGTCCAGCAAGAATAGCACTTGCGGCGACATTACCATTACACGAACAGTCACCAGCGTCAAAGCTACGAAGGGAGAAGATGCCCTACACAGTATTGGCGAAGGTAAAAACTATAGCGTTTGCGGCACGGTGGCCATCGGTTGGGCGACTGGCCCTATCAGTGAGAGCCCCTATACCTATACGCCCAGCGGCAGTCTGACCTCTACAGTCCACTTCGAGGCAAACAATGGAAGCTCGGAAACGATGGACGACTGGATCTTCACGTATGACGGCGCGGCGCACTCTATTCCCCCCTGCACCTTCACCACTCCCGAAGACATGTTATTCGCAGGATGGAATACAGCGGCTGACGGTAGCGGCACTTATTATGAAAACGGTCAACGATTTATAGACATCCCCGACATGACCCTCTATGCAGTGTGGCGGCCATTCATCGAAGAAATAACTACCAATACTGGGGCTCTAAAGATGTACGATGGGCAAACGTTGACAGGCACTGGCAGTAAGGATGCGTATATCACTATCGACGACGGAG